>MPLV02188521.1_pt1 | contig 16394 bp, 16 predicted proteins | sample 1617331 | NCBI WGS metagenome assembly MPLV02 (sample SAMN05944802, study PRJNA350692) | marine metagenome | biome: marine; feature: ODZ; material: water; isolation source: 100 m water sample filtered on 0.2 um supor filter | place: Pacific Ocean | collected 2012-04-08 | depth 100m m | reverse complement strand
GCCTGGACCACACCAAGTTCAACCGCCGCTCCGTCTCCCCCCTCTGCGGCCTCGACGCGATCGACACCATCGTCACCGACGCCCAGGCCCCGACCGACCTCGTTGCCGAACTGAAACAAGCCGGCACCCAAGTCGTCATTGCCTGACTGCGCTTACCCCCTATTTTAGGACCACAGGCTTAGGTGGAAACTGCGCCCCAAAAACGGTACGAAAGGGCGCATACAAATGGGAAGAAAACGAAGAGTATTCACAGACAAGTTCAAGGCCAAGGTGGCGATGGAGGCGGTCAAGGGGGTAAAGACCTTGGCCGAGTTGGCATCGGAATATCAGGTACATCCGAATCAGATATCCGATTGGAAGAAGCGGTTGCTTCAGAACGCGCCGGAGATATTTTCTGGGAGCAGGGATGGCAGGGCCAAGAGCGAGGAGGAGTTGACGGCTCCACTTTACGAGGAGATCGGCCGGCTGAAAATGGATGTGGTATGGCTCAAAAAAAAGCTATGAGCCTACCGGTTGCAACCCGCCGGACTTGGGTGGAGCCGAGCCTCGATTATTCGATGAGGCGACAGTGTGGGCTGGCAGGCGTTCCTCGATCGGGTTGCTACTACGAAGCGGCGAAAGAGACGGAGCAGAACCGGATGCTGATGCGTTTGATAGACGAGCAATACATAAAGCATCCCGAGTTTGGGGTGCCGCGGATGACACGCTGGCTGAGGGAAGACGAGGGCCACGAGGTGAATCACAAGCGAATAGCGGGGTTGATGCAAAAGATGGGGTTGCAAGCGATCACGCCAGGGCCGCACACGAGCAAGCCGACCCAGGGGCACAGAATATACCCGTATTTACTGGGTAAAGTAAAGATTGAGCGAGTGAACCAAGTGTGGAGTACAGACATCACGTACATCCCGATGAGGCACGGATTCATGTACTTGGCAGCGGTGATCGATTGGCGCAGTCGGTATGTGCTGTCGTGGGAGTTGTCGAACACGATGGAGAACCTGTTTTGCGTGGACGCGCTGGAGGGAGCGCTGCGGCTTGGCCAACCGGAGATCTTCAACACGGATCAAGGGGCGCAGTTCACATCGGAGGCGTTTACAGGCGTGCTGTTGGCCAAGGAGATAGCGATCAGCATGGATGGTCGCGGGAGAGCGCTGGACAACGTCTTCATTGAGCGGCTGTGGTGGACGGTGAAGTACGAGAACGTGTACCCAAAAGATTACGCCGACGGGCACGCATTGCACCGAGGGTTGGGGAGATATTTTGACTACTACAACAACGAGAGGAAACATTCGGAGCTGGACAACGCGACACCCGGAGAGGTATTTGGATGTGGAGCAGACATGAGATGAAAGCTAGAGAGGAGATGCCGTTACTGCGTTGCGCCCTCGGCCCTACGGGCCGCCCCTTTGGGGACGGGCTGCACTCCGTAACGGCATCAGGAACAGATGGCCGCAAGGCTGTCATAACACGGAACTGGGACATGGCAGGTTCCACCTTAAAAAAGCCGATCCGTGGTCGGAAAATGGGGGTAGGCGCAGGATTCTTAAAGTCACAGCTTTTATACTGTTTTCGGAATAGGTTAGGGCGCAGGTAAATGATAAGATTAAGTCTTTTTTTCAGAACATGGGTAATCCCCCTTTCTCTCGTAAGCTCTAATCTTTTTGCGACACCACCCGACCCGACCGACTTGACACTTCGACTATGGTTGAGAGGCGAAACTCTAGACGGAAACGACAACGGTCTGGTTGAAGCCTGGATCGATTCAAGTTCTTACGGCACTAAACTCGCACCCCGTAAAGGGAAAGATGAATCCCCGAGTTATGCTGAAGAGCTTTTTCCGGGTAATCCTAATTCGATGCCAGTCGTCCGATTTGACGTGGCCGGCCCGCCTTCACCCGGAAATCAAGATCGTCTCTTTCAAGTTAGTGACACTGATGTTTTTGATCCCCTTGATATTGGCAATGGTCACGGACTCACAATTATCGTAGTCTATAAGCCTTTCGCCACCGAGACTCCGGCTCTAGGGTATCAAACCATTCTCGGAAAACGTGGTTTAACTGAATCGGTCTACACTTTCGGCATACACGGCATCGACGACGAATTCCTCGGTCAATTAAACTTCGTCCAGTATGACGCCATTACCGAGTATCGCTCCGAAGATGCAATCTACGAAAATCGTTGGCATGTTAGCATGGTGCAAGTTGACGAGCGCGGCCTCGACGATACAGTGCAGTTCTTCGACGACGACACAGAAGATCCTGAGGAGTTCATGTGGCCTATCAGCATTCCGATGAATATAATAAACCGTAACAACTCTGTTCCCGAACCATTCGCGCTTGGAGGACATTCCCAGCCTTGCTGCGGAGACGGTGAACGATTCGATGGTTTCATAGCTGAAGTCATTATTTATAGCCGCAAGATCAAAGAACAAGAGTTGGAAGAACTTGAAAGTTACCTCAATACAAAGTACTTCACCCCGAATCAGCCGCCAACAGATTTGATCTCTAATCGATCAGGAGACGGCGGTACCGTTGACTTAGAATGGTCTAACAACGCAAACTATGATTCGATAGTTATCAGGCGTAACGGCGAAAAGCTCATTGAACTCGCGGGTGACAAGACTAGCTTCCGCGATACTCTAGTACCTGATGGCAAGCATATCTACGCTGTTGTAGCCGGACTCGAAGGTTTCTTTGAAGGCCCCAAATGCACAGTGGTTGAGCCGCCTCCAGCTGACAAAGAGCCACCCACTGTTAGAATCTCTCGGGATGAGTCAGGAAACATAGTCATTGAGTGGACAGGCATCTTGGAGACCTCAAAAAATATCAACGCTACTTGGTCGAAAATTGATGCCAAGAGTCCGCTTCTCCTTATAACGAAAAATTTTGCACAGCAGCAATACTTTAGGGCTCTGCAACCATAACGATTTATTAACGCAAGCACGGAGCCAAGACAGCTGAAGAATTGAAAGCTGAAGGCAAATGAAAAACCTCCTACTCACAACAATCGCAGCGCGGCGCTTCGCCGAACGCGGGGTTAGGTTTATTGAATTGATTCACACCGGTTCCTCCGGCAACTGGGATTCGCACGGCGACATGATGGATCACGAGCACTTGGCTAAGCAGGTCGACCGGCCAATCTATGGCCTGCTCACCGACCTCAAACAACGTGGCATTTTTGAGGACACGTTGGTTGTCTGGGCAACGGAGTTTGGCCGTACTCCATTCAACAGCTCAGCTGACCACAAGGGGCGTGAGCACCACAACTGGGCATTTACCACCTTCCTTGCCGGAGCCGCCGTTCGGGCTGGGTACACGCATGGCGCAACTGATGAGATTGGACTTAAATCCGTCGTGGACCCTGTCCACACCCACGACTTCCACGCAGCAATCTTGCATCTGCTTGGGCTCAACCACGAGCGGCTCACTTACCTCCATGACGGCCGCGACTTCCGCCTAACCGACGTTTCTAGCAAGATTGTCAACAACTTGGTGGCCTGACCAAAAACGAAGTGATATGCCCAAAATCGTCGTAACTGATTTCACATTTCCCAACCTCGAGATTGAGCAAAAAGTGCTTCAGCCAAGCGGCTGTGAACTGACTGGACACCAGTGCCAAACACCCGAAGCACTGATCGAAGTGGTGCGGGACGCCGATTATGTACTTACCCAGTTCGCACCCTTAAACGCTGAAGTCGTGGATGCGATGGAGCGAGCGAAGGTTATAGTCCGATACGGCATCGGCTACGACAATGTTCACCTGGATGCAACTCGGGCTAAGGGCATCCCGGTCTGCAATGTGCCGGAATTTTGCACTGACGAGGTGGCCGATCACACGCTTGGCCTGATGGTAGCCGCCACACGATGTCTTTTTCAGAATCACCACGCCACTACGAACGGGAACTGGGGATTGGCCGTGCCGCTTGGCCAGATGAAAACGCTGGCCCGGTTGACCGTTGGAATCGTCGGCTTTGGCCGAATTGGTCGTGCCGTAGCCAAGCGCTTGGCCGGTTTTGGTTCCCGTTTACTAGTCTATGACCCTGCAATCGGCGATGAAGAAATTGAGCAGGGAGGAGGCGAACCGATCTCTATGGGTGAACTATTGGCCAATAGCGACCTGATCACGCTTCACTGCCCGTCTAGCGAGACAACACGTTGGATTATCAACGAGTCGTCAATCTCAAAGATGAAGCCTGGAGCGATTCTGATCAATGTGGGCCGCGGCGACCTCGTTGATCCTGCCGCCCTTATGTCTGCGCTTGGCCAAGGGCGGATCAGCACCGTAGGACTCGATGTCTTTTCGCCGGAACCGATCCCAAAAGACCATCCAATCCTGCGAATGGAGAACGTCATTGTCGGGTCTCACATTGCGTCTGCCAGCGAGCAGGCTGCGATCACCCTGCGTGAGTCCGCAGCGGAAACCATCCTCAAAGCCATCAAAGAGGAGCCACTGCCCAACATCGTCAATGGAGTATCCAATTGAAGATCCGGGATGAGTGATCTCCAAAAAACCGAAAGCAAGAAAAACTGCCTTCCCTCGTGGAGTAAGGCGGAACTGCCGGAGCCAAAACCGTTGGGTTGGCGGAACTGGACTGGGTTTGTCGGGCCGGGGTTCGTGATGTGCGGGATTCAACTCGCCGGTGGTGAATGGCTCGTCGGCGCGGAAATCACCGCACGGTATGGGGGCGGATTGATGTGGATTGCAGCAGTCGCCATCATTTGTCAGGTTTTTTACAACATGGAATGCGGGAGGTACGCGCTGTTTTGCGGTGAGCCAGTGTTCACCGGGATGATGCGCAGCCGTCCGGGGCCTAGGTTCTGGATGGGTGTGTTTCTGTTGTTAAGCCTTGGGATGTTCATCCCGGCGCTTTCCACCCAGGGGCAGCAGTTATTGCCTCCATCATACAGGGTCAACCGGCTGGAGAGGAGGACCGCGCGCTGGTAATCACGCTGGCGTACGTGATACTCGGGCTAGTTTCAGTTCCCATCCTTCTAGGTGGCAAGGTGTTCAACATGATGCAGGTGGTATTCACGGCCAAGGTTGTGATCGTGTTGGGGTTCTGCCTGTTCGTTGGCGTGTTTTTCGTGAGCGCAGAAAACTGGGGCAAGGTATTCGGCGGTTTTTTCAAACTCGGCACGCTGCCAGTGCTGGATGCGAACGGGAAAGAGACCGTGACGAATGTATTCATCCACCGCTGGGAACAAGGGGTTTGGCCGACGCTGTTCCTTGGCAACATTGCCCTGCTCGGGGCATTCGCAGGCTACGCAGGCGGGGGCGGATTAGGTAATGCAACGTACAGCAACTTTGTGCGAGACAAAGGCTGGGGCATGGGCAGCACAGTGGGAGCGATCCCGAGCGCAATAGGCGGGCGTAAGATAACTCTAAGCCACATCGGCAAGACTTTCGACGTCAACGATGACAACATCAAACGCTGGAACGGCTGGTGGAAATACATCCGCACCGACCAGCTGTTCATCTGGATGCCCGGATGCTTCATGGGTATGGCGTTGCCGGCACTGATCTCGCTTCAGTTTTCCCCGCAATCCCCAATGTTCAATGATCCAGACCGGCTTGACTGGGCTCAGGCCGTCATCAGCGCAGACGGAATGCGGCACGCATTCACGCCGGGAACCGGCCTTTCGACCTTTTTCTGGGTAACCACCTGTCTTATTGGACTGGTGGTGCTATTGCCCAGTCAAATGTCCATCGTCGAGGATGTCTGCCGTCGCTGGACGGATATCCTGTGGTCCGGCAGCCAGACCTTGCGCGAAAAAATGCGCCCCGATCAGGTGCGGCGAATCTATTATTCCATCCTCGCAATCTACATCCTATGGACATTTATCTGTGCGACAATTTTCCTGTTTTACAGCAAACCTAAGCTCATGGTGCTGATTGTCGCAAACCTTAATACGATCGGCATTGGCTTCACGGCATTTCTCATCCTGCGGATGAACTGCCGGCTGCTGCCCGTGCAGTTGCGGCCGCGCTGGTATCACCGTATGGGGATGATTGGGTGCGGCATTTTTTATCTGGGCATGGCAAGTATCGTTTTTTTCCAAACGCAGGTGCCGCTTATCCGGGAGCTTTTTTTCTAGTGATAAAATTCAACCATGACCAACTCACTCTTTAACCTAAGCGGCAAGGTCGCAGCCGTGTCCGGCGCGGCCAGCGGCATGGGCCGGGCAATGTTACTTGCCCTTGCCGAGGCCGGGGCGGATGTGGTTGCAATCGACCTCAATCAGGAGGGTGCACGTGGTGTAGCAAGGGAAATCAAGGAGCTCGGCCAAAAATGTCATGTTGCCAAATGCGACGTATCCAATCCAGACGACATCCGGGCCATGTTCGAGAGCATCGACGAAGCGTTCGGCTGTATCGACTTTCTCGGCAATGTTGCCGGCGAAGCCGTCCGCGAAAAACCAGAGAAAATCCAACTAAAAGACATCGAATCCTCATGGCGCAACCTCGTGCTGGGCCGATTTTGCTGCTGCCAAGAAGCGGGCCGACGCATGCTCGCACGAGGCAGAGGCAGCATTGTCAATATCGGCTCGCTCGCCAGCGTCACCGCGCTGGGCCGGGGACACATCGGCTACAGCATGGCCATGGGCGCGGTGGCCCAGATGACTCGCGAGTTAAGCACCGAGTGGGCGCATCGTGGTGTCCGGGTGAATGCCATTCTGCCAGCGCAGGTAATGAACGATGGACTCCAGAAGCGCATCGATGCCGACCCGGGGATTCGCGATCGTTTTCTCAGTGGTATCCCTTCCAGACGGTTTGGCCACCCTGACGACATCCGCGGGCTCTCTGTTTTTCTTGCGTCTGACGCCTCGTCGTGGATAACCGGCGCGCTCATCCCGATGGACGGCGGCAACCTAGCCCAGAACGCCGGGGGCTCGCATGGCAATGAGACCTTCAAAGAATAACCAGCCGATGATCGCCACCAAGGAAACCAATCTGATTCTTTATCGTCAAATGCAGCTCATCCGGCAAACGGAACTGGCTCTGGCCAAGGCGCACCAGCGCGGGCTTGTTCACGGTGCCTGCCACACATATGTCGGCCAAGAGGCGATCGCCGCTGGGGTATGCCTTCATCTGAGACGGGAGGATGTCGTGTTTAGCACACACCGCGGTCACGGACATGCACTAGCCAAGGGTATGGAGCCGGAGGAACTGATCGCAGAGCTGTTTGGCCGAGAGACCGGATGTTCCCAGGGCCGCGGCGGCAGCATGCACCTGTTCAAGCCTGAGATTGGGATGATGGGCACCAGCGGTATCGTCGGGCCCTGCATTCTTCAGGCCTGCGGGGGTGGCTACAGTTTCAAGTTGCTGGGCCGGGACAATGTGGCTGTGGCGTTTTTCGGGGATGGAGCCGTTAACAATGGCGCCTTCCATGAGGGGCTCAATATGGCCGGCATCTGGAAACTGCCTGTCCTTTTTGTCTGCGAAAACAACCATTTCGCAACCGAGGTACCGTTCGATTATTCCAGTAGCAATCCGCATGTCGGACGGCGTGCGAAGCAGTACGGAATGAGCGGAGTTGAAGTTGATGGCAACAATGTGAGTGAGGTTGAGCAGGCCGCCAAACAGGCCATTGAACAGGCACGACATGGTGGTGGCCCAACATTGATAGAGTGCAGAACCTACCGCACCCGGGCGCATGCCGAAGGGATGTCCGACTTCAACTACCGCACACATGAGGAGGTAGAACGATGGAAGGAACGCTGCCCCATCCGGCAGCTTGGCAAAGCGCTGGTTGAATCGGGAAAAGCAGAGGCTGATGAACTAAAGACCATCGAGGACGAGATCGCGGAACTAGTCGCGCTGGGCCAGACAGAAGCTGAGCAGGCCGCCTGGCCTGATCCGGGAATAGTTACCAACCATGTCTTTTGCGAGGATATCCAAACTGTTCCCAATCTACCCGAACCTGGCGACAGAGAGACGACATATGTAGGCGGCACACTTGAAGCACTAGCCTTTGAGATGAAACGCAACCCGGCCATCTTTGTAATGGGTGAGGGCATCGGCCAGCGAGGCGGCAATTTCGCCACCACGCTTGGCCTGTACGAAGAACACGGGGCAAAACGCCTTTGCGACACTCCGATTTGCGAGCGGGGTTTCATCGGGCTCGGATGCGGCGCAGCGATGACCGGCTCACGGCCGGTAATCGATTTCATGTTTATCGACTTCATCAACGACGCCTTCGGCGAGGTCATCAATCAGGTGGCCAAGATGCGTTACATGAGCAGTGGCCGTTTGAAGATGCCTATTCTTCTTCGGGGCTGCATCGGCATCGGGCACAGCGCAGCCACGCACCACTCCGGGAATTACGCTTCCATCTACTCGCACATCCCGGGCATTCGCGTAGTGTTGCCATCAACACCATATGATGCAAAGGGCCTATTTCATCACGCGCTGCGTTGCAACGACCCTGTACTGTTCCTTGAGCACCGTGAACTGATGGCCACCAAGGGCAAGGTTCCTGAATCAGATTACGAGATTCCTTTTGGCCAAGCGCGAGTCGCATGCAAAGGATCGGACGCCACCGTCGTCGCCCTGTCTCTGATGGTGCGCCATACACTGGAAGCAACTGAAAAACTGGCCAAGGAAGGCATCTCAGTCGAGGTGGTAGATCCCCGAACAGCGTCCCCATTGGATTTCGACACAATCCTTCAATCAGTATCCAAGACTGGCCGATTACTGGTGGTGGATGAGGCGTTTGGCCCATGCAGCCTAACCTCGGAAATCGCGGCTCACATAGCCGAGGAAGGCTTCGATGAACTCGACGCGCCGGTAAAGCGGCTTAATGGACTCCACACGCCCATTCCCTATAGCCCGCCACTCGAACAGGCCATCGTACCCAACCCGGACACCATAGAGGCCGCCATCCGCGACCTGCTTGAGGAGTGAGCATGGCAACGGAAGTAATAGTGCCCCGCATGGGCTGGTCGATGGAGGAGGGCACATTTCAGGAATGGCTCAAGAGAGACGGTGAACGGGTCGAGGTCGGGGACATGCTGTTTGTCATGGAGGGGAACAAGACCGCCCAGGAAGTTGAATCCTTTGACGCCGGCTACCTGCGCCTGCCGCCCGATGCGCCCAAGCTCGGGGACGCCGTTGTGGTCGGTCAGCGCGTAGCTTTTCTCGCTGATGAAGACGACCTAGAGCCGTGGAAGGATGCCCCCCGGGCCGAGGCGGGGCCTGGCCACCAGATCCCGACCGACAAATCGCCCGGCCCGGCCGCGTCCCAAGCCAAGCCGGTGCGCCCCGGGAAATCCATCTCGCCGAGAGCCCTTCGCTTGGCCAACGAGATGGACGTCGACTGGGATAATATTGAAGGTACCGGCCGCGGCGGACGCATTCGCGAACAGGACATACGCGCTGCAGTTACTGTTGCCCAAACATCTGGCCCGAATGACCCGTTAACTGGAAAAACGGAACCGCTTTCCGCCACTCGAAAAGTCATTGCCCGGCAGATGACGATCGGAACCAACCCGGCGGCGCCAGTGACTCTACACCGAGAAGTGGATGCCACAGCGCTGGTCGAATTGCGCAGAAAATACAAGCAAACTAGCGCCGAAAAAAAAGTAATTCCGAGCTACAACGACATGCTCATTCGCCTCACCGCCGAATCACTCAAGAGCCACTCTCAGCTTAACAGCCAATGGCATGAAAACGGGATTTTTCTGCCGGACCAGATCCACATTGCCTTCGCGATGGACACACCAGCAGGACTCCTTACCCCGGTCATCCGTAATGCGAACCGACTCGCCATAGACGAGTTGACCGAGCAAACAAGAGCACTGATGGAAAAAGCCCGCATGGGCCAACTTAAAGCCGAGGAAATGCAAGCTGCCACATTCACTATCTCCAATCTGGGAGGACTTGGTGTTGACGCATTCACACCGGTTATCAATCCCCCGCAATGTGCCGTCCTCGGGATTGGGCGCATTCAAGAAAAAGTGATATGGCAAAAGGAACAAGCCATGTGTCAGGAGCGCTTAACCCTAAATCTGACTTTTGATCACCGAATTGTCGACGGAGCTCCCGCGGCAAGATTTCTCGAACATCTTGCCGTACAAATCGAAAAACCACCTGAATGCTTGACGTATTGAATTCACTCTATGAAATCCATGAAAACAAGAGTCGACATAGTCACACTGCTAACTTTCGTCATGGCGCTTGGCCAAAGCAGCTCAGTTCAGGCGAACGACCGGGACCAGGGACAAATTGTCGATCTCTCTCTAATCGTCGCTGAGAATTACCCCTGCACTTGGGCCACCGGATTCCCGCGGTTTTACATGAACCGCTACATCCGGATCGGGCCATCGAGCCCCTACAACAGTGACCTACTGCAGATCGACGGCAACACCGGCACTCAGATCGATGTGCCGCCCCACTCCATCCCGCGCCCGGGCAGCGGACTCAAGAATGCCGGCCCACTTGGCCTTGAGTACACCGACCAAACCCCGGCTTGGAAACTGGTCGGCGAAGCCTGCGTCATCGACGTGACTTCTCTCCTCGACCAAGCGCCCAATGGTGTCAGTCCCCTTATAAAAAAGGAGCATATCATTGCTTGGGAAAAGAAGTATCGTCCACTTGGTCAAGGAGACATCGTGCTGCTAAGAAGTGATTACAGTGACCGTTATTACAAACCTATGCCAGAGGGTCGCAGATTCCTTGCACTGCCACTCGAGAAAAAATCGCCAGCCTGGCCAGACCCCGATCCCGAGTGCATGGCCTACATCGCAAAGAAAGGCGTCACTGCCGTTGGCTGTGACAGCCCGACAATGGGGCCAATGCCGGACCTCGCCGCAGCGGTTCATGATGAGGGCCTGTTGCGGGGCCTGATCTTCACTGAAGGGGCCACCAATCTTAAGAAGCTCCCGCCGACCGGGGCGTTTTACTGCATGATGGGGCCGAGGCATTTCAAGGGACCATATGGAGAGGGAAGAGCCTTTGCCATTGTAGGAGGCCAGGCCGACTCCCTCATAAAGTCCGCGCGCGCAAAACGGGTAGCCGATCTCTCGGTGGTGATGGCGGCGAACTATCCGTTGACCTGGCCCGGTCGTGGAGTCTCAAGACACCGCCATCCCTATACCCGAGCAGACTTTTTTTATGAACCAGCGCTGGACATCTTTCATCATACCCATCTGATGGACAGCCACGCAGGTACACACCTAGTCCCACCGGCCTACTCCCTCCCAAAGCCAGGGTTCAACAACAACAATTATCCACCGAAGGTACTGCAGTGGCTCAAGGAATATGAAGTTAAATTCGGCAAACGCGGCACCAGTCGAGTAACTGCAGACAAGGTTCCCCTCTCGCAAATTTCGGGAAACGCCCGTGTGATCGATGTGAGACCCCTCATCGGCACAACACAGAACAGCCAGTGGCCTGCCTCACCGGCGATCACTGCCGCCCACCTTGAAGTTTACGAGAAGAAGACCGGCAAACTCGAACGGGGTGAAATCGTTCTGTTTCGCACTGGGCATGTGGACACCCATTACAAGCCGTTGCCGGAAGGTAAAACGTGCATGGAAAACCCAATCAACGGACTCAGCGAAGGCTGGCCGGCTCCAGACGCGGGAGCTATCCTGCATTTGGCCAAGCGCGGAATCCGCTGCGTGGGCACTGACGCCCCCACGCTCGGAGGTGTGGATTCAAAACAGGCACTATTTACCTACTGGACATTGGGAACGCAGGACATGGTCGGAGTCGAGTTTCTGACCAGACTTGGACAACTACCAGCCAAGGCGGTATTTCTATTTGCCTCGCCGAAAACCAAGGGCTGCCATGGTGGTCCCGGCCGTGCCATCGCACTCTACTGAACCCCGCTGCCGCTTGGCCAAGCGCCTGGTTTGAAGCGGTAAACATGGGTTAAAATAGGTTGGTCAGCGGCGTTTTTCTCCCTAGATTTGGCGGAAGACAGCAGCGCGGAGGGTTTTAACATCGGTTGGAACTGCGGTGAGGTCGCTGGGCAAACAGTATTCCATGCCCACGTCCATTTGATACCTAGAAGAAAGAATGATGTAGAGAACCCCAGAGGTGGCGTGCGGCATCTAATCCCCGGTAAAGGGAACTATTAATAAAATGAAACACCACCTACTCACAACAATCGTAGGCTTACTCTCGGATGTAAACTTTTCACGTAAGTTTTCGATCGATGGTAACCCTAAACAGTTATTATGCTAAAAAGATTAACTCGTTACTCACCATATATTGGACTAGACAACCCATTCTCCAAATATCAATCACTTGGCATTGTTCAACGTTCTCATCAATGGCTAATCACGGCAGCCTCGATACATGCGATCTTTCTTTTAGGGCTACTGTCTAATAATGGCATCTGTGCACATTCAGAGGTGACCTTAGATCGCATCTCAGATTCTGCGGCATATGATAGTCGAGATAAATGGTTAGCCGAATATCTCGCAGACAAAGATCGAACGCCATTTTCCTTCAGGTACGATGGAATGAAATCAATCGGTCTTCTTAAAGATTGGCATTTTAGTTCCGCGACAAAGAGTTTAAGTAGCGAGAAAACCCAAATCATATTGACATACTCGGATCCAAAAAAGGCAATCGAAGTGCGTTGTGAAGCAATAGTCTTTGAGCATCACCCTTCTGTTGAATGGATTATCAGATTTAAAAACACTGGCCAAATTGAAACCGCTATTATTTCTGATGTAATGTCGTTGCATACACGATTTACCCCACTACGCAAAGATACAATTCTTCATTATACCAAGGGGGTTGGCGAGGGAGTTTCCGCCCATTCTTCTGATCTAGCTCCTGTAAAACGAATACTGCGACCTAACTCTGAATTTGCAACCACACCTATGCATGGCCGACCTTCCTGGGGCGAAAGTTTACCATTCTTTAATATAGAGACCAAGGATGCCGAATCTCGAGAAGGGCTTATCGTTGCTATTGGGTGGACCGGCCAATGGAATGCAATATTCAAACACCAAACAGACTCGGTCATCCTTCAGGCAGGAATGGAAGGGACACACCTGAAGCTTTATCCAGGTGAAGAAATTCGAACTCCTAAGATCATGTTATTATTTTGGCGCCATCATCAATTTAATGGTCAAAATTTACTGCGGCGCATGATTCTGAAACACTATCATCCGCAAAAGGACGGGAAGCCGCTGACAGTGCCGTTTCTTGCTAGTTCGGCGGGATTGTACAATGAAGCATTCAATGCGACGGAAGAAAATCAAATCCAGTTTGCTGCTCAATTCGCAAAATTGGGTGTTGAATATCTTTGGCTGGATGTGGGGTGGCATGATTCCAGCAATGGTCACTCTCATCTTGGGCCCATCGATCGGAGTCGATTCCCAAACGGGTTCAAACCTCTCACAGATAAACTCAAGGCATTAAACATGGGTTTGCTAACTTGGAATGCACCCGAATTCCTCGGAGGCAATTCATGGATCGAACACGAGTTTCCAGAACTACTCCTTAGGCCACGTGATCCGCAGCTAGATCCTAAGAATCCACTTTTCAGTATACTTAATTTCGGTGACAAGAACGCGTTGGCCCTGATCACAGACCACACGACGGAGATGATCAAGAAAGAGGGGATCGGAATCTACCGCCAAGACGGACCGATTGGCGCGAATCTAGAGTACGCCCACAAGCAGCCCTTAAAGTGGTGGCAGGATAATGACGAAGTTGATAGACAAGGCATAACTCAGATTCGTTATGTCGAGGGCTTATATGAGTTTTGGGATCGGCTCCGAGAAGAGAATCCAGAACTAATAATTGATCTTTGCGGTGGGGGCGCTACTCGAATTGACATCGAAGCCATGTCACGCTGTGTTTACCTCTGGCGATCTGACAACAATCATCCGGGCTTCGAACCGGAAGGTTTTCAATCTCAGACAATCGGTGTTAGCCAATGGATACCGTCGACCGGCACGGCTAGCGGTTATCCTGATACTTATTCATTTCGCAGTTCTATAAACAATGGCAGTACGATTGCATGGAATCCCTATCAACCGGAAGTTGAACAAAACTGGTCTCTTGCTTTCCCTGTGAGGCAAAAGCATCCATACAAGTTAAAGAAAGTAGTCAGAAAAACTGTCGATGGAAAAAACCGAGTAGGATACGTTATGAGTGAGCCTTTTCCTTGGGATCACGCCAGGCGTCTAGCTGAAGAATTCCACCGAATACGTCATTACTATTACGAAGACTTTTATCCTCTAACTCCACACAGTACGTCAGATGAAGTTTGGATGGCATTTCAGTTTCACAGCGAAAATGACAACTCTGGAATTATAATGGCATTTCGACGTTCCCAATGTATTATTAAATCAAAGGTAGTAAAACTATGGGGATTAAAAGAAAGCAGTCGATATGAAGTTCATTTTGAAGATCAACAACGAAAAGAGATTTTTAGTGGAAATGAATTAAGAGCTTCGCTAAACTTGTCGATTGATGAACCGCGCAAGTCGCAATTGATTACCTATCGTGAAGTCGAATCAAAAAACTAAGCGGCAGTTTACCATGCAAATGAGGATCACCAGTCGTCAAACCGTTACGGCATTGTTCCACATCTGAAGATTTTAGCTCCGTTTAGAGAAGGAAAGTAGCAGGTTATGGTTGTCGAGCTCGAGCGTATTTTTGTTTGGTAAGGTTTTCCCACTTTATGAGGAGCGGGCTGGTGGCGTTTATTTCCTCCCAGGGGTGGAAAAACTGAAATAGTTGAAATTTTAATAGAAAAAGGCGCGGATGTGAATGCGAGCTAATGGGTAAAAAAGCAGTAATGGGCGCTTTGACACTGTACTTAGATTTCATTAATCTATTTATTATGCTTCTAAGACTTTTTGGTCAAAGAAGATAATTATTTTACTAATCTTAGATTATTCCAGCTAGTTTTATTAATCAGTTGATTCAAATTTTCTGACTTTTTAAGAATATTGCCGTTCTTATCTTTTATTAAGAATTTTTCATTGTAATAATTAGGCTTGAGATTTTTTAATATTCTTAAAACTGGTTGGTCAGATGTTCTTTGATAGACATCAAACGATATTTCTTTAGATCCAGATGAAAAAGAATAATCTTTCCAAGTTCCGTTCGAAACCATTTTTGCATATAAATTTAAAATACATTGAAGTTCTCTTTTGACAAAAAATTTTTCTTTTTCTTTTTTTAAATCATTATTAATAACTAGTTTTATATTTCTCATATTTTGTGTTTGTTTATCATCGGCAATTGTAGAGCAGTAAATATAAAAGTTAAAGGTAATATACCCCAGACTTTAAAATTTACCCATGTAGTTTCTGGTTGAGTTCTCCAAACCAGTTCATTTAATATTGCTAAAAATATAAAAAAATAAGCCCATCTATTGTTTAATTTACCCCATCCTAATTCGTCGAGCTGAAAAGCTGTTTTGAAAAAAAACTTTAGAAAATTTTTATTAAAGAAAGTTTTTCCAACAATTAATGTGATCGCAAAAATGACGTTAATTATTGTTGGCTTCATGTACAAAAAAACTGGATTATTAAAATATAATGTTAGTCCTCCGAATAAAGAGATCACGATACCTCCTACAAGCGGAATATAAGGTATTTTTTTTTCTAAAAAATAAATTGCTGCTACTGCAATGATTGTCGAAATAATTAAAGGCGGTATTGCTACACTAAGATTGTTGCCACTTTTGTAATAGATTGTAAAGAAAATTAATAAAGGTCCAAAATCAGCAATAAATTTTAAAAATGACTTATTCACACTATATGTTTAACATATAATAAATTTTTAATAAATTAGATATTGATTTTAATAAAAAAATTATTAATTATTAGATATGGCATCTAGCAATAATGCAAAATTTTCAATAGGAGAAGTTGTAAAGCATAAGCACTTTGATTTTAGAGGTGTTATTTATGATGTGGATTTTGAATTTAACAATTCAGAAGAATGGTATCAGTCTATACCTAAAGATGTTAGACCTAGAAAAGATCAGCCTTTCTATCATCTCTTAGCTGAAAGTAATGATGTAACTTATGAAGCATATGTTTCAGAGCAAAATTTATTATTAGATAAATCTAAGGAGCCAGTTAAACATCCATTGATAGAAGAAATTTTTTCTGGCAAAAAGGGTTCAAGCTATTTTAAGCTTTCCAATTAAATAAGTTCAATACTGCCTCAAATTTAACATTATTCATTCAAATCTATGACATAGATTTATATTAATTTTAGGTGTTCTTGCCTAATTGGGAATTAACTCATACTTCTTTAACTCCCTCTCAATTCTCAATTAGGCTTATATTCACCCTTCACATGAAAATAATATTATAGTAGTCAGATAATATGTTTGATCTGATAAATCCAAGTAGAATTTTTCATTGGATTGAAAAGTTGATTAATTTTATTAACTCAATTTTTTTTAT
>MPLV02116178.1_pt1 | contig 16669 bp, 18 predicted proteins | sample 1617331 | NCBI WGS metagenome assembly MPLV02 (sample SAMN05944802, study PRJNA350692) | marine metagenome | biome: marine; feature: ODZ; material: water; isolation source: 100 m water sample filtered on 0.2 um supor filter | place: Pacific Ocean | collected 2012-04-08 | depth 100m m | reverse complement strand
TTACGGGATACGTATTGCCCTCATCCGGCTCCTACGGCTCCCTTAGAGGTTGGGGCACAGGAACTCCTTGGCTTGTTGGCGTTGTTTTGCTAGCTACCGTGGTCACTTTCTTTGAGGTAGCCCGTGGATTGGTTGGTCCTCCGCTAGCTGTTGGCCTTTTGATGCTGATCATCGGCTTGCTCGTACTTGATCGGTTGGGTAGGCAGCTGTCCAGCACTGGTGGCTGAATATTTATTTTTTCCTTTAGTAGCTAATTAGGTAATGATCGGATATTTGATCGGTTGTTATAGCCTGATTTAAAAAGCTGCTTGGATAAGCAATAAAAAGCCCTGCCAGTAGGCGGGGCTTTTTATTGCTTTCTCCTTCATCTAGCGGTGTGGACTTTTTGTTTTCGTCATTCACCGCTTCCCATATGTTCTTGCAGGTTCTGCAGAGAGACAGTGGGCTAACTCATGTCCAGCAGTGAGTTTGAGCACATGCCTATCATCAGATGTCGATAGCGGTTCGGACTTAAAATATTGATCTGTCAGTTGTACCTGACTCTTCGAAAACAGGTTCAGTCGTTGCCAGAGGTTAAGGCTGAACCCAAGCTACGTATCTTTAGTGTCCGCACCAAAGTGCGCAGCTTGTAGTTACCACAGCGATTACTACACCGCCCCATTTGATGACTTTCTGAGGGGCATTGAAGGTGATGCCAACCAGGATTGCGGAAAGGTTGATAACGATGAGCTGATCAGCGGAAGGCGATATGCCGAAAGGCCCTGCTGTGGCAAGAAAATTCATGGTTTTTGCTTGAAGTGAACTGACCTTAGGCCGAATGTGTTCTTCGATACCGAATTGTTATGTTCACTTTTTAGGCTCTAGAGACCAAAGCTTCTGCTAAAGGGAGGTTGGCTCAGGTGAAAAATGACCTGTTTAAGTGGCATGAGGCCTGGCAAATAGTGCACAGCTAGTGCCTAGGTAGAAGGGAAAACGATCGGAGCCATCGCTTGAAAAGCATATAGACCTATTGCCAGTGATACAACGCCCGCGTTATTAAGAGGTGCAAGAGGGATGCAAGCTTCTAGGCCATCACCTGGAGGTCTTTCCCCTTAATTGTTAGGGAGTTGTCCATCATGACTTTCGCCCGTTTAAGCCGAGTCGAGATATTGCACGGGAGATTCGCAATGGCTGGTTTGGCATCACTTGTCTTGATTGAATTACTGAAGATGCGATTGCCGATTGCTTAGAAATGTTGGTTGAGTTGTTGTCAGGATCAGCGATTTTGCTTCAGATCTCTTCTCTTGACATCAAGGCATCTCATTACACAACAAGTTTCTCGGCGAAATAACGCATTAGAACAAACCTGGAAAGATATACACCTGAACTATTTCTACATAAGAATCTGCTGTGATCAAGCTTGGTCAGTAATTGGAGGGAATGAAATACATCAAACAGATCACGAGCCATAAAGATCGAATAGGCACTAAATAAATAAGTCTTAATAGAGATTGGGTTTCTGTTTGAATAGACCTCAATGCGCGTCTTTATAAACTACTGACATCACTACAGCGTTGATTTGAGACATCAAAGGGTGACTGTAGTGGAGTTAAATTAGTAGGCTAGGTAAAGTAAATGTTTTGTTCCTCACCAATCATTAATAACTGAAACCCTCCTTATGGGCGGACTTAATGATGGTTTGATTTCACGAGACTCATTAGGAGGATATAAATTAACTCGATCAGCTATGTAGCCCAACCTTTTATATACCCCTGATCTTGTGAGCTCATCGATTGAGAGTTCGCCATTAACTTGTTGAGTAGTCATAGATTTGATTTGACTCTATGGGGGTAATTTGTCGCGCTTAGACACCATCACACAGAACAAACTCAGTCGGTGTGACTTGCGTCAATAGCTGATGTGAGGTTAATCACGCACACCTTACCTTTTTCTATTAGTAAATCAAGACCTGCGAGCGCTAAACATGGTGTTTAAGGTTTTTTTAGATATTTTTTCAAGGTTTTATTCCTTGAAATTTCAGGAGAATTGCGTTATCGCTTGATGGTTCTATGGCGTTGGCAAGTCTAATGAAAGTCATAGGCATAACTCTTATGGCTTTGTTGGATGGGATATTCGTTATATAGCCCCTCCCCCCATTCAATCAACGGCACTTTTTTTTGATTGAAATAATTGCTGAAATGTGGAAGTTGGTGAATAGTAAGCTCCCATAAGTATTATTAGCCAAGGGGAATCCCCGTCGCAAAATGCCTGTCAACTTCTTATTGCCCATTCTCCAGAGCGAATCACCATAAATCCAGAGACATTGTTTCCCGTGATGCTTTCTTGATGCCTTGGTAAGGTGTTGGCTAAATTTATTGCACAGATGTAAATATTGATTGTTCTTAGATGGTTTTTGCAAACATGAGTTGCGATAGGTGAAGCTAAATATTTAGAAGAAGATAAAAGTCATTGCCTTTTGCGCACGTACTTAATTATGACAGTGGTTTATTAATCTGCCATTGGATTGAGTAGTTAATTGAAAGTAAGGCTAATAGCAACAGCCATGGATAGGCTCTTAATGCGAAAAATAAAAAAAGTAATTAGCTTTAAGGGTTTTAGGCCTTTAGGCGCTGGGTCCTATGCAAATTCCTCTACTTACTCTCTTTAAGCAGAGCAGTGGTAAATACCTGCGTGAAAACCGCATTGCGGTAGTGGCATCCTGGAGTAAATTTAAGCATGGATTTAATCGCCCTCGATAGAAGAGCCGCTCTGGCAATACAGCAACGCTTCCTGTTGAGCAACTATCAGATGCTTTGCCTTAGTTGGGTGATCGGGCTTGTGATGGGCTTTGTCATAGCTATCATCTTGCACTGGGCGGGATCACCACATGGCTAGCGGCTAGTTTTTCGCAGATAGTCTCTTCAAGTAAGTCTCATCTGGGAGCTTTACTACTAAAGAGCACATTGAAGATTGATCTTTCTCTATCTAGCAATTTTATATCGTTTACTTGTAATTCCATTACTGGAACCCTCTCTAGATGCTCAGGTAGGTATCCTAATGATCGAAATTGGGCTTGTAAAAAACACTCCACATTAAAATGATAACTCTCAAAACTTATATATAAGTAATACCTTTATCTCCTCAGCTAGCCAGTTTCAAGCTGAACTAATTATCACCAAACCTAATCCCATTAGCCATGCAGATCATCACTGCAATTTAATGCCATTCCTCTTGGATCAAATCAAGCACCCATTTGCGCAAACAGATCCTTATAGCCTGCGGCTACTTCCGCAGAGTTGAAGGCAGCTTGGATGTTGAACGCAACGCAGAGCATCACTGGCCAGGTGTACAAAGTGCTTGAAGAGTGCAGTGGATTTTCAGCTTTGCTAAGCACGATCACTTCTCCGTTTCGCTACTTAAAGCGCACAGCTTGCGAGCAGGGAATTAAATGCTCGCCGTATGACGGACTGCAAAATGCCAGGTCACTTTGAATGATTGAACGCCCCCTGTTGGATTCGAACCAACGACCGGCTGCTTAGAAGGCAGCTGCTCTATCCAGCTGAGCTAAGGGAGCACAAAAACATTTTGGCAGTCGCCGCCGCCTTGGCCGCTTATGGTTAGGCGCTGCGAACTTGCATCCGATGGCGGCCAGCCGGCTTAGTGATAGCCAGAAACACGAGCTTCTGGAACGCTATCGAGCTGGTGAAACTGCTGCAGGCCTTGCTGCAGCTTACGGATGCAGTCCAAACACCGTTACTCGAACTGTTAAAACGCTTCTTCCAAGTAAGCAATATGAGGCTTTGAAGGCTTCTCGTTCTGGACGTGGCGTCATGACAAATGCTGTGTCGGTTGTTGAGCAACCAACCCTAAAGGAGCAATCAGATATTGCTGAGCAGCCCCGTGAGCCGAATCAACTAGAGCAGAGCTCCTCGAAGCGGAATCCTCTAGAAGAGCAAGCGAAGGATGTGCTCGATTTAGAGCAAGAGGGTGCCGGTCCTCTTGCCTTAGATGATGCCGATGACTTTGGCAATGATTGCGAAGAGGACTCAAGCGAAGAAGGTGATTTCGAGGTGGAGACAAGCGATGATCATCCCGCTGAGGTGTTCCACGAGGTGGCCCCTTTGACAGCAGGTGTAGTCATTAATGATCATCGTCCGATGGTTAATTGCAAGCCTCTTTTGCCTGGCTTGTTACCTGGCTGCGTTTATATGTTGGTGGATAAGACCGTTGAACTTGATGTGCGTCCTTTGAATGAGTTCCCAGAGTTGGGTTTACTTGCTGAGGTCGATCAAGATAGGCAGGCACTTTGTTTATTTGCTAATCCACGTTCTGCTAAACGTCAGTGTGGGCGCAGCCAAAGGGTGATCAAGGTTCCTGATACAAGTGTATTTGAGTTAACCAGCTCTTATTTATTGGCTCGTGGGATTACCCGTTTGGTGTTAGAGGGTTCGCTTTTTGCCCTAGATAATCAAGCTTCATAAGTTTGGGTAAAGCTTGATTTAATTGGTGGGTTGGGGCTTGTTTATTCTCTTGACTTTGGCAGTAAGAGTGCGGCTGTGCTGCCACCACTGATAACACCTAATACGATCGATATTCCTACCAGAAAGCCAGAAGGTAGCGCTGCGCTATTGGTAAACCCCAGTTTGAGATTGTGGCGATCATTGAGGTTTTGGGCGCCAAGACAGAGCACTATTAGCAGCAGAGCGCTGCTGGCAAGACTGATTGTTAGCACTCGCAGTCTCAGTAGCATGGGGTGTTGTTGAAGTCCTTTCAGTTTGCCGTTTCTATGAGGTTATTGGCTTTCTTCTTCTACTGATTTGTGTAGCAGGGCATAAAGGGTTCTTTTTGATAGGCCTGATTGTTGGGCTAGCTGGCGAGCTGCATCACTTGCGCTGGCGCCTCCGGCGATCAAGGCTTCTAGTTCTGCTAGCCAGTGCGCGTCGCTTTGCTTGGCTGGTATTTCAATTGGAGCACCTCCAAGTACAAGTGTGCATTCTCCGAGTGGTTTTTGCTCGAGGAAATGCTGCAGGGCTGCTGCGATGGTTGGCCCTACTTGTTGTTCATGACGCTTGGTGAGTTCCCGGGCCACCTGTAAGGGGCGATTATCCCCGCAAAGTTGAGCAAGCTCTTGCAGCAGTTTTATTAGCCGGTGTGGTGCTTCATAAAGAATGGTTGTGCGGGTTTCGCTGGCGATCGCTAATAGTTGCTGCCGCCGTTCTTTGCCTTTGGGTGGCAAAAATCCTTCAAAACAAAAGCGATTGCTGGGCAATCCGCTACTAACTAAGGCTGTTGTTGCTGCACAAGGGCCAGGAATACAAATCACTTCGTGCCCGGCTTCGCGGGCGGCGGCAACTAGTTCTTCTCCGGGATCGCTTATACCCGGTAGTCCTGCATCACTGATTAAAGCCAGGCTTTGACCAGCATTTAGTAGCTCCAGAAGCTGAGGTAGGCGGCTCTGGGTGTTGTGTTGATGGAAGCTGAGACGATGACCTTGCGCGTCCAGGTTGTTGAGTATCTGACTGCTATGGCGTGTGTCTTCGCAGGCGATCGCTGAAACCTTGGCAAGCACAGAACGCGCCCTGGGGGAGAGGTCCCCGAGGTGACCGATGGGAGTCCCCACTACGTAGAGCACACCGGCTGCTGGTTCCTGTCGTTGACTCACAATGTTGCTTCTACGCCCATTCATGATGCCGAGCGCACCTGTCCTTCCTGCTGGTGTGAAGTTGGAGGCCCTACTAGAGCAATTGAGAAGCCTTAGTTGGGGTGCTGCCGATATCTTGCGGGCTTATGCCCGAGGAGAACAGCCACCTTATGGATTTTCCAGGGCTCTTAGTGTGGACGATGGCGGCGAGGGTCCGGTTTCTGCAGCAGATCTTGCGGTGAACAGCTGGCTGTTGGATGGACTAGAAGCGAATTTTCCCTCCGCAGATTGGACTCTATTGAGTGAGGAGACAGCCAAGGAGCAACTCACCGAAGGAGAGCCGTTAGTTGCGGAATGGCTTTGGATTCTCGATCCCTTAGATGGCACCAAGGATTTTTTGCAGGGCACTGGCGAATACGCGGTGCATCTGGCATTGGTTCATCGTCAGATAGCTGTGATGGGGGTGGTACTGCTGCCTGAGGCAGAAGAGCTGTGGTTTGGAGTGGTGGGATCAGGAGCCTGGTGTGAGGATCGAGAGGGACAACAAACTCCCGTGCGCTTCAGTCAACGTCGTGCGCTTGGTGAGTTGATGCTGGTTGCTAGCCGCAACCATCGTGATGACAGGCTTGAACAGCTGCTTGCTCGTCTTGCACTCGGTGGTACTAAGGCAGTGGGCAGTGTGGGCTGCAAAGTTGCCACGATTCTGCGAGGAGAAACAGATCTGTATGTTTCTCTTTCGGGTAAGAGTGCTCCTAAAGATTGGGATATGGCGGCGCCAGAGGCGGTGCTGATGGCAGCTGGTGGGAGTTTCACCCATGCGGATGGAAGTCCGCTTAAATACAACACTGGTGACATTCGTCAGTCAGGATGCCTTATTGCTAGCCATGGGCATACTCATGCCGAGCTCTGTGAGCAGGCGGCGCGGGCAATGGAAGATATAGACCCCGGATTTCAGGTTTAACTTGGCCAATGGCCCCTCAGTTGAGAGGGGCTATTTGAGTTGGAGCTGGTTCAGAGTGAGCCTCTTCACCGTTCTGTGGAACGCCTCTGAGTGTGAGGTTGATTCGACCACGGTTGTCGATTTCTCGTATCCGTACGGTTACCTCATCCCCTACCTTGACGACGTCTTCTACTTTCTCCACGCGAGCTTCTGATAGCTGGGAGATGTGGATCATGCCTTCTTTGCCGGGAAGGATTTCTACGAAGGCGCCGATCGGAATGATCCTGGTGATGGTTCCGTTGAAAACCTCTCCTTCGTTTACTTTGCGGGTTAGGCCCTCGATGATGCGTTGTGCTGCCTCAGCGGCTGCCCCGTCATGAGAAGCAATCGTGACGATGCCGCCGTCTTCGATGTCGATCTTGGTGTTTGTCCGCTCCGTGATGCCCTTGATTGTTCGACCCCCTGGGCCAATCACCGTGCCGATTAATTCCGGATCAATGCGGAAGCTCAGCAGCCGTGGGGCATGGGGAGAGAGGTTTTCTCTTGGAGCATCGATTGCTTCCAGCATCTTTTCAAGGATGTGGATCCTGGCAGGTTGGGCTTGATTTACTGCTTCAGCAATGGTTTTTACCGGTAGGCCAGTGACTTTCATGTCCATCTGCAGGGCCGTGATGCCATCCTTTGTACCGGCAACCTTGAAGTCCATATCACCGAGGAAGTCTTCGATGCCTTGGATGTCTGTGAGGATCCGAACCTCATCGCCTTCCTTTATTAAGCCCATTGCAGCTCCACTGACTGGCGCTATGAGCGGAACACCTGCATCCATCAGGGCCAGGGTGCTACCGCAAACGGAGCCCATTGAGGTGGATCCATTTGAACTGAGCACTTCGCTTACAACCCTGATTACGTAAGGGAATGTGTCCTTGGCAGGCAGCACTGGAATGATGGCGCGTTCCGCTAGGGAACCATGGCCAACTTCTCGGCGGCCAGGTGATCGCATCGGACGGGTTTCGCCGACGGAATAAGGGGGGAAGTTGTAGTGATGCAGATAGGTCTTTTCTGTGTTCGGGTTGAGGTCATCCATCTCCTGGGCATCACTGGGGGTGCCTAGGGTGGCTGTAGAAAGTACTTGGGTTAATCCGCGTTGGAACAGCCCGGATCCATGAACGCGCTTTGGTAGTACGTCTACTGCGGAACTGATTGTGCGTACCTCATCAAGCTTGCGCCCATCGACGCGTTTGCCGCTCTTGATGATTTGCTCACGCATGAGCTTTTTAGTGAGTGCCTTGAAGTTGTTGCCCAAAGTTTTGCTATTGGCATTCACTGCCTTGCGAACGGCATCGTCTTCTTTGAGACCTTCAATGGCTTCTGCTGCTTTTGCCTTGATTGCATCAAGTTTGCTGTCGCGTTCGGCTTTGGTTTGCTCGAATTGCTTGAGCACTTCACCGATAGCTTTGCTGCAATTTTTTTCCAGATAAGTCGGCAGCTTGGTGTCTTGAACGAGGGGTTCTGGCAGCACCTGCTCGATGCCTAAATCCTTAAGGATGGATTCTTGCGCCTTGATCAATTCGCAGACGGCTTCATAGCCAAAGTCGATTGCTTCGATGACGTCCTGTTCTGGAAGTTGGCTTGCACCGGCCTCAACCATCACTACCCCACTAGGGGTGCCAGCCACCACTAGATCAAGATCGCCGCGTTCAATTTCTCGATAGCTGGGATTTAAAACGAAATCATCCCCTAGTAGCCCTACTCTCACAGCAGCCATCGGGCCCTGGAAGGGGATACCGGCTAGCAAGGTGGCCATAGAGGCTCCGGTGACGGCCAGCACATCTGCTGGGACTCGTTCATCGAGGGAAAGACATGTCGCCACTACTTGGAGGTCATCCCTCATCCAGCTAGGAAATAAGGGCCTCATGGGGCGGTCGATTAGTCGCGCGATGAGTGTTGCTCGCTCTGGTGGGCGTGCTTCGCGACGCATGTAGCTTCCTGGAATGCGGCCAGCGGCATATAGCCGCTCTTCGTAGTCGCAAATCAGGGGGAGAAAATCGATGCCTTCTCGGCCTGAAGATCGGGTGGCGGTTACCAGGACTGATGTGTCGCCGCATTCCATCATCACGGAACCACCGGCTTGGGGGGCATATCGCCCTGTAGTCAGTCGTATCTCCCTTCCATCAAAGGAGACCGACTGTGTCTGACCTTGCACGTGCTCTTATGTTTTTTTGTCAATCACCATACTGACACTTAGCAGCGACAACTTACGCAGAACCTTTGAATTGGTTCCTGTTGGTTTGGTTGCTAGGCAATAAAAAAGAGGGATTGATGACCTCATCCCTCTTTCTTTTAGTACGCGTTCTTCATCTTTGCCTCTTTAGAGGCAGGTTGTGCGATTACCAGCTGGACTTGACTACGCCTGGCAGCTCGCCTTTGTGAGCTCTTTCGCGAAGCTGATTTCGGCAGAGGCCGAAATCGCGATAGACGCCGCGTGGTTTACCTGTGGCCCAGCAACGGTTGCGCATACGGCTTGGAGCGCTGTTGCGGGGTAGACCTTGAATCTTGCGGTGGATTTCAAGGCGCTGCATTGGGTCTTTAGCCGCATTGAATGCTGCAATCAGAGCCGCCCTCTTGGCCGCATAGCGCTCGACAAGCTTCTTGCGCTTTACATCTCTGGCGATCATTGACTTTTTAGCCATGCGGCGGTTCTAAAGAGAGCGGATCGAATAGCAAGTTTACCTTTCCAACCTCCTTTGATTTTGTGACCATGCTCAAAGTGTTGGCAATGGCTTTTGCTAGGGGGTTCGATTAGTGACCAATCAGTTGCTGCACCACCGAGAGCTGAGTGGTATCACGAACGATCAGAACCACACTGAGCCCTACCAATAATAAAAAGCCTGATTGCATGAAAGCCAGCTGGATCCTTTCTGGAATTGGTTGGCCCCGCACCCCTTCTATTAATAGAAGTAATAGTTGGCCGCCATCGAGTAGTGGCAATGGCAATGCATTCAGCACGGCCAGATTGATTGAAAGCAATGCCGCGAAGAGCATCAGCCCAGAACTTCCTTGGCTAGTTAGTTGGGCACCCATTTCGACAATCTTTACAGGGCCACTGACTTGCTGGGCTGTCTCCTTGAAATTGGTGACCAGCCCTGCGTAGCCCTTTACGGTTCGCGTTAACAGGGAAATGAACTGGCTGTCAGCATGGTTGAAAGCCTCTACGGGGCTATTGGCTGGGCGTGTTCTACCTGTGATATTGGCCTGTAATTGTGCGCCCACCCGGCCATTGCCATCGTTGTCTTCTGGTGTGAGGGTGAGTTGGCTGCGATTACCTGATCGGACCCTGTCCAGTTGAAGGGTGCTTCCTGGTGAGCCTTTGATTTGATCCACCAGGCTTTGGACTGCTTCTTGACCTCGGCCTAGCTCATTGCCATCCACGCTGAGGATGTGATCTCCAGCTGCTAGTCCTGATGCTGCAGCTGCTTCGCCAGGTTGAACAGCCACGATAAGTACACCTGGATCGGGCTGACTTGGTAGGCCGACAATGACCGCTTGGCCTATTAGTACCAGCCAAGCCAGCAGCAGGTTGGCGATTACTCCTGCGCAGATAACTAAGGCACGCTGCGTGATCGGTCGGTTGCGGAGTAGATCTGGATCATCGGCAGCGATTTCACTGTTTTCGTCGTCATCTGGAAATGAAACGAAGCCGCCCAAAGGCAGTGCTCTTAGCGCGTAGGTGACGCCTTTGCGTTGGCGTTTGATCAGTGCTGGTCCGAAACCGATTGAAAATCCATCAACTCTGATGCCCTGAGTTGTGGCAGCGAGGAAGTGCCCAGCTTCATGAATGACGATCAGCAGTCCTAGAACTGCCAGCGCCGCAAGTACGTTCATTCAGCTTCTACTAATTGGTTCATTCTGGCTGGATTCGATCTTTACCGAAATAAGGTACGAGTGCTTTGGGGAGTAGGACGCTCCCATCAGGCTGCTGGCCTGTCTCTAGAACAGCTGCCATTGTGCGTCCTATTGCTAGGCCACTGCCATTGAGGGTATGAATAAGTTGGGTGGATTTTCCTACTTTGGTGCGAATCGCAGATCGCCGGGCCTGGAAGTCGCCACAGTTACTGCAACTGGAAATCTCTCTAAAGGCCTTAGCCCCTGGTAGCCATACTTCGAGGTCGTAGGTGCATGAGGCTGAGAAACCAAGATCACCGGTACAGATTTCAATTACTCGGTAGGGCAATTCAAGTGACTGCAGTACGGCTTCGGCATCGGCTGTGATCTGGGCGTGGGCAGCATGCGATTGATCTGGGTGAACGAACCAGTAAAGCTCCACTTTGTTGAATTGATGAAGTCGAATCAGGCCTCTGGTGTCTCGGCCGTAGCTTCCGGCCTCGCGGCGAAAGCATGGGCTGTAAGCGGCGTAGCGCAGAGGTAATTGGTCAGCGGGGATAATTTCATCGCGGTGTAGGGATGTCAGAGGCACCTCTGCAGTGGGGGTTAACCAGAGGTCGTCGTCAGCGCAGCGAAAGCTTTCTTCAGCGAATTTCGGTAGCTGACCAGAGCCAGTAAGACTTGCCGTATTTACCAACACCGGAGGCATTATTTCCTTGTATCCCTTGGCGCTGTGGAGGTCGAGCATGAAATTGATCAGTGCTCGTTCTAGGCGTGAACCCTGACCAGTAAGAGTGACGAAGCGACTCTGGGCAATTCGTACTGAGCGTTCTGTTTCGAAAAGGCTTAGCTGCTCGGCAATTTGCCAGTGCTCCAAAAGCCCTTCGCCTTGACGTGGCGTGCCCCAATGGCGGCGCTCTTGATTGTCGTCTTCGTTGCGTCCTTCAGGGCAATCGGGTGAAGGCAGGTTGGGCAATGTGAGCAGTTGCTCTCGCAGACGCGCTGAAAGCTGCTTTTCCTCGTCTTCTAATACGGCCACCTTCTGTTTGATCATGTTCCCCTGTTGTCGCATTTCAGCTACTTCACTGCCTTTTGGGTTGCTTCCGTTCTGGACACGTTGACCGACTTCCTTGCCGATTCGATTGCCTTCTGCTTGAAGTTGGCTGCGTTGTTCTTCGAGATTTCTTTGTTGCTGTGCGATGAGCTGTAGGCCGTTCAGGTCTACTGCCATGCCTCTTCGACCCAGTTCGCTGGCAATCAGGTCGGGGTTGTCACGCACCAGCCGCTGATCGAGCACGAGGTTTTTAAAGTCAGCGCCGGCAGCCTACGTGTTGCTGAGTCAATAATTGGGCCTTCTGTAGTCAAGTCAAGTCAGCCTTGGTTGCTCGATGCAATAGAAGATGCCGGTCGAGCCCTCCCGCTGGCAGCCCATTCCTTGAGTGCATGCAGTTGCTCGCGGGCCGTGCGTGAGAGGGGAACCAGTTGACTGGCGGCAAGGATTAGGTCGGTCTCTCCTAATTCTCTGCGTTCGGCGAATGCCAAGTGCATTGCTTCAATCACGGTCTGTTCGAGCTCTGCGCCGGAGAAATCTTGACTTCGATCTATAACTGCAGCCAGGGGCAGGTTCAAGTTTGGTCTCCTTCGCTGAATATGGAGCTCAAGGATGTTGTGGCGTTCCTCGCTGGTTGGCAGGTCAAGTAAAAAGATTTCATCAAAACGACCTTTACGCAGTAGCTCGCCTGGCAGTCGTTCTACGCCGTTGGCCGTAGCTACTACGAATACCGCTGAGGTTTTTTCTGCCATCCAGGTGAGCACGTTGGCGAGTACACGCTGACTGGTTCCACCATCACTTCGAGCATCGCCACCAAAACCTTTGTCGATTTCATCGATCCAGAGCACGCAAGGTGCCATGGCTTCTGCTCGTTGGATTGTTTCCCTGGTACGTGCTTCGCTCGCGCCTACAAGCCCAGCAAACAGACGGCCTACATCTAGGCGAAGCAGCGGCATGGACCAGCTGTGAGCAATGGCCTTGGCGGTGAGCGATTTACCTGTGCCTTGAGGGCCGATCAGCAGCACACCACGAGGTAGTGGTAATCCAAAGTGACGAGCTTCATCGGAAAAAGCTTGATGACGTTGTTCCAGCCAGCATTTGAGGCTATCTAGTCCACCGATGTCAGCAATCGAGGCTTCTGTAACGCAGTATTCGAGGACTTCGCTGCGGGCTACGGCCTGACGTTTTTCTTCAAGTACCTCTGCAAGATCTGTTCGACCAAGTTTGCCTCGTTGGGCTAGGGCACGTGCTGCTACTTGACGCACCCTCACTTCGCTTAGGCCGCTGCAGGCATGAGTTAATTCTTCGAGAACCTCTGCTGAGAGGTGTGAGCCGCTGACTTGAGCAATGTTCTCGAGCAGTGTTCGCAGTTCTGGTTCTTGCGGTAGCGGTAGATCGAGAATGGTCAGGGCATCATCAAGATCGCTTGGTGGAGTCCATGGTCCTGAGCAGAGAACCACGGTGTGGGGTTGATGGCGCAGCTGGATCGATAGGTTGCGCAACATGCGTGCGATGCCGGCGTCTTCGCAGAAGCGATAGAAATCTTTAACAAGCAATAGGGTGGGTTCGCTGGCTTCGAGTTTTTGCAGCCATTGCAGCACTGCCATCGGTTGCTGTGCGCCAAGTCCCTCTTCGTTAAGTACACCTTTAAGGCCGCCAATGAAATCCCAGCTGGCAAGGCGGCGGGACTGCAGTCGCTTTGCGGCTTGCTCAAGTAGTACTTCCACGCGTTCTTCTTCGCTGCTGCGAATCCAAAGGAGAGGTGTTCTGGCTCTGATCAGCAGATCTAGGTGGTCATCCCAGCTCTTCATGGTGAAATCAGCTTTCGCAGTGCAGCCCAGCGGGGATCGATATCAGGAGGTTGCTGATGCTGGGCGCCAGGGCCCTTTTTTGAGGGTTGTGGTGGGCCGGGGCAATCGTCACCACAGTCCTTCACTAAAGGCATCCGTAGGCTTAGTTGTTCGAAAATCCAACGTTCGGGATCAAAGCTGCCAAGAGGGTCAAGACACACCATCAGGGCATCTATGTCATCGGGTTGGTTCGAATTATTTGGCTTGCCTGGCGTGGGATCGCCTATCCCTAGCCAAATTTGCTCTTCGGTATTAAGGCTCAGGCGTTGGTTGAATTCGCCTAGGCAGCGATCGCAGCAGTGGGTGACGATGGTTTGGATCTTCCCTTTTACCTCGAGAATGTTGCCTTGATGCTCGGCGCTGATCTTCCCTCTCAATGGGGTGAGAGATGGAATTTCATCTAGATGCCCTTCGACAGACCAGCATCGAGGTACCTCTAAGGCCTTTAGCTCCAGCAACGAAATGGCTTTGAGCCCAGGGATCATTTACGTTTTTTTGGTTCAAAGGGAAGGCGATCGGATGTATCTATTTCGCCTGCTGCTACTGCAGGTTTTGCTTGCTGTTCATTGAGGATTTTTTGTAGGTTTTCAGGCAGGGCTTCACGGCTCAGTAGAAAAGTCTGTCCTGCTTGAAAGATGTTGGCGATCACCATATAAAGCAATACACCCGCCGGAAGGGGGAAGAACAAAAACATGCCGGTGATCATCACTGGGGTGATCTTGTTGGCTGTGGACTGTTGAGGGTTTGCCGGCAGACCCCTTCCGGAAAGTATCTGCGAGACCAGAAGCGTCAGGCCGAAACTACCCACCAGGATTGCGATGTCCCAGTTAACAGCTCCATCTACGTAGAAACCAACTTGGCCAAGGGCCTTGATGAATAGGAAGCCACTGCGGGCAGCAAGGCCTGGGATCTTGCCTTCGACCGTTGCATCCCCTTCGGCTAAGGCTTGAACGGTGCCATCGCTAGACACCTTGACCAAGCCTTCTCCCTTGGTAACGCTCCATGTTGGGGTGAACTTGGATCCGCCTTCAACGTTGGAAAGCTTGTTTGTGAAGCTTTCGCCAGTGAGCGTCTGTAATTTGACTTGGACCTTATCTCCTACTCCCAGCTTTGTACCGCTTGGTAGGGAAGCAATTACCGGGAAATGCTTGGTTTCGCTGACGAAAATTGAATGTTTACTACTAGTAAATGGCTTTGGCTCCACTGCGGCAATTTGATCGCTAGGCAGCACCTTGATATTCACTAAGTAAGGCACATCAGCAAACGGTGATCCCCTGAGGGTTGCAAACAGAGCGAAGAGGATCGGCATCTGTACCAATAGAGGCAGGCACCCTGAGAGGGGGTTGCCGAACTCCGTCATGATTTTCCCTAGTTCCTCCTGTTGTTTCTGAGGATCTTTGGCATAGCGTCTTTTGATTTCGTCCTGACGCTTCTTCATTGCTGGCTGGGCGATACGCATGCGACGTGCGCTTCGAATCGAGCCAGCGCTTAAAGGAAACAGCGCTAATCGGATGACCACTGTCAAGGCAACGATGGCGAGGCCGTAGCTCGGTACCAATCCATAGAAGAAATCCAGGATCGGGAGCAGAATGTTGTCAGAGATGTACCCGATCACGATCGATTGCTGAGGGTGGAGTGAACTGTGTTGCCAGTGTGCATCAGCACCTAAATTGCTGCTTTGAAAGCTTGGGCTTGTTAGGCCGCGAAGCCTTTCAAATCCTGAGGTGAAACTTTGCTCCTGCGGGTGCTAATCCGCTCATTGATGTATTTCTCGGTTTCCCTGAAGCGCGGCACTGAGCGCATTTCAAGCCGAGAACCATCGTTTAGGACCAGCACCATGTCGCCCCAGGATCCAAGGCCGCGGGGCACTGAGCGCATCTCTTTTATCTGGCTGTAAATGACTTGGGTTTGGTCACGTCCGAGCCATCCCCCAGTAACCGAAACTCGTCGGCTGGTAATCCGAAAGCGCAGCCATAGAGCTCGAATTACTGCACCAACGGTAAAAGGTAAGCCAATTAGCGTCAGGCCCATCAGCAGGTTGATGATCAAATCACTTTTAGCTGGCCCCCCTTCATAGAAGACCTCTTCTGAGGTGGTGGTCATGAAAACAAACCTGCTTGATGGAGCAATCTGTCGCATTCTTCCAGCAATAGTGAAGATTCTGTCGTGGAAGAGCCCGGTTTGAGTCTGATTAGTAGCCAGTAATTGGCATGTTCAGATGCGATTTCAAGCCTGTGTCTTAAGTGGTCGTGCAGTCGTCGACGCAGACGATTGCGAATAACGGCCCGTTTGCTCACTTTGCTGCTGATTACAACGGCACAGCGACATGCCAGGGATTTCCTGTGTCGGTGTGGAGCTTTAAGCAGCTGAGGATCTGCTTTTACGACACGAAGGACCATTGCGCTTCCTTGAAAAGGTTGACCCCATCTCTGAAGGCGTGAAAAACATCGGTTACCCCTCAATCTCATTGATGCAGGTAGCACCATCGGACGTTGGCTTCAATGGGCAAAGGGATGATTCAGTGATCTGTTCCCAATTTATGTGGGATTTCAGACTGCAAGACGACTGCGGCCTCGCTTGCGGCGACTACGTATCACCCTCCTGCCTGTGTGCGTTCGCATGCGTACTCGGAATCCGGAAACACGCTTGCGCTTACGGCTGGTTCCACCAAGGGTTCGTTTTGTCATTGAAAGAGAACGATGTCCAGCTTGAAGTCAGTCGACCAATTTATCAGTTCAGTTGATGTCAATCAGCCAACTGCCAAGGTATCCCCCCATTGGTACATCTCCAGGAGCTTGAGCGAGGGCATTGAACTGGAACATTCCACGTTTAGTGGGGTTGAATATTTTCATGACCACTGCGTAGGTACTGCCTGTTGGGATGGGGGCTTCAGGGAAAACTTCAATACTTGTTTGGTCTTCAGATACCTCGAAGATTGCTGGAACCTGCTCTTTGCAGCGCGTCCGAGAGAGCATCCCCCCTAGGTGGACAAGGCAAAGACTCAACCTGTCTGAGGTGATCTTGGCATTGAAATAATCGGGGACTGTGATGGTCAGCTTGAGGATCGCGGTTTTGCGGTCTTTTGGCTTCAGCATCAAGTAATAGGTTGACCGATCGCGCCTGATGGTTGAGCTTTGCCAGTAATAGAGCTTTTTGTAATCCGTAGAGTTTTCCCAGCGGAATTCAAGTAGCGAAGGTGTGCCTTGAGCCTGTGCTTTTGGTGGCTGGATGCCCTCAAGCATCACGCGGGTGCTGATTAGGCCAGCAGTGAGTCCGCCTACCGCGAGGGTGCCGGGAATACAACGCCTTACGAACGACTTAAGCAT
>MPLV02134878.1_pt1 | contig 16753 bp, 16 predicted proteins | sample 1617331 | NCBI WGS metagenome assembly MPLV02 (sample SAMN05944802, study PRJNA350692) | marine metagenome | biome: marine; feature: ODZ; material: water; isolation source: 100 m water sample filtered on 0.2 um supor filter | place: Pacific Ocean | collected 2012-04-08 | depth 100m m | reverse complement strand
GTTGGCTATTCGTCTGGTGCGACAACGTTAGGTGCGTCAAACCAGTCGATACTTCTCTGCATCGTTTAGGTGCCCTTAAAGGAGTTCAACAGCCACACACCTGGACCCATGGCCCCAGGTGCCAATAATCAGAAGCTTCGCTTAATCACAAAACTCTTTTCAAAGCCGGCCTCTCTTCTTTTAAGAGGGGTCGGCTTTTACATTTTCTTTAAGAGCAGATCTAACACAAAACCAGTTCAAGCCTAAGCAACTTCCGGGTTCCAATACCACACAGAAATTAGAAGCCTATAAAGCCAACCCAGTTGAGGCCAATGAAAATACCCAAACGCACCATGGTTGACCCTTTGAGATTTTCACGACAGCTTCTCTTGCTTATCAATGCTGCCACTACTCATCAGCTGTAAGGCAGCCGGTTGAACTGTCACTGTGCCAGTTGAGTTTGAGACCAAAAGGCAATGCTCCATTCAGTTTTAGCTGAAATGATTTAAACGTGAGGGGTTGAGAGCCTCCTAGCACTGGAAACAAGGACACACGTGCTGAAGATCTCCAGGAAGCCCGCCTTTGGCGGGTTTTCTTGTATCTAGAGAACAGGTGAGGTATTAGCCGCAGGACGCAAGCAAAAACTATCTCGTCTTAAGTAGCTCAATTAAAACAATTGACGCTATTCCCGCCATTGCAAATCTCCCATGCAATAACTCGGCTCGGCTTAGCTTTGAGAAAGTCATGAGCGTACCTGCCGCTTTATTGCTCTAGATCGATCAAGACCCCAAAGCTGTCCGCTTGTTGAGGCAATCAGAATGGCCTCGTATAGATCGCCTTTGCCGGCTGCTGGATGTACTGTTTTCATGTAGGTAAAAATACTAGCAAAGGTCTCTCGAATCAATGGGGATACCCGATCCTCATCTATTCCATAGGCTCGCTTTATTGATCAAGCATTAAATTCTCAGCCTGCTGTATGCCACCTCCTAGCCGTAGGCCCACAACAGCTTTAGCAATTAGCCCCTTACAGACAGAAGCTCCCAGCGCAACGAGCACTCGATCCTGATGCCATCGTTGAGTTGATTGTGCTCACCCTCTCTCATGAACATTCCTGTACTGCCAGCTTTTGTCACCTTGACTGCCGCCTTGGCCTACCAAGGAAGCATGTTTGCTGTCGCAATAGCTCGTAGCCACCACAAGGTGAAGGCTCCAGCCACAAATGGCCCCGAAGAATTTGAGCGGGTATTGCGTATTCAGCAGAACACCCTCGAGCAGATGATGTTCTTCCTTCCAGTGTTCTGGCTAGCAGCTCTCTCTAGCAACACATCTGCTGCAAGCTTGATTGGCTTTATCTGGATAGGAGCACGTATTGCTTATGGCGTTGGATATTGGAAGGATGCGAAGTTGAGGGCACCAGGTTTTGGAATCAGCCTCCTTGCCAGTGCACTACTACTGGTGATGGCAGTTTTTGGTTTGCTCAACTGAGATCTAACTACCCATATAGCGTGACTAAGCCCTTTGCAGATCTCTGATATCTCCCCCACGAGCATCCCCATAGAAGGTCCAGGCCATTCCGCCAAGTTTAAAAACATCCGCATATCGATCAGTAGTTTCTGATCAAAAAACCGATCGCGAAATCCAAGTTTATGCAGGAATAGAGCATTATTTCCCTAAGCTCGCATAGTTATTTCCACTGACCAACGCCTGCAAGCGATGGCCAATGGGCAAGAGAACCGTCTTGATAGCTAGTCAAAATTAAAAACCGGATAAGACAAAAGGCCTCTACACGAAGAAGAGCCCTCTGCCCAACTTAAAAGCTTCCTAGCCGCTGATCTTATTCATCAGACGTGAAAAAAAGTCCTGACCACCATCTTCACTAGTGGTTTCTGGCAAATCTTTTCCAAGCTCACTAAACCAGTTCACAAAGGCAGAGAACAAATCCATGATTGATGATGTCAACTTTGCGTTTATAACGAGCACCTCGCCACCTGTTATGTATAGCTGAATACGCTTTGAGCATGATGTGGTCAACACGGTAACTATGAATACGCTCTGTTTTTGTATTAAGTAACTACCACTACGTTCTAAGAACACTTTGTTCGGCTTTCAAGATCCAGCTATCACCAACGTGGTTTAATTAGTTCATGCATATCAAAAAGAAGACGAGCGTCTTCCAGTTGGAAGTTAACCCCCTAGACAGCGCACAACGAAAGCGATTCGTCAAAGAGCTCAACTACACCCAGACCTCAGAGCACCTAAAGCAACAGCCACAACTCCCATTGGAGATAAATAGTGCCTGGGATAGGGATGCCTCTGTTCATGGCTGAGAGCCAACCACGACTAGATCCTGCCAAAACCAATACCTCTAGCGGCGAAATGAGCAGAAAAACAAGTGTTATCTAGTCATCTGACTCTGATTCCACGCGAAGCTCAATACCCACGCACACCCCAATAACAATCAGCAGAAGACCTAACCAGACGCTGAGTGGGGGGAGAGTCAATTCTTTGCCTAGGCATCAGAGGCGCACCATACCCCGCCCTCACCAATGCCATAGCAGCGTAGGCATAGTGAAAGCTTTAAATGGAGAGCTAGCTCCCTGGCGCAGTCCTCCCCAAACGCATTTCAAGCTTAAATAGCGACTCGAGAAACGATCAATAGCAAAAAAGAGACCATAACCATCCTCTGCAGCGGCTGGTTATGGTCGTTGGAATCTTTGCTGGAGGCGCTCATGCAATGGCCAACCTCATCGCGCGCTGGCACCATTCCCTTAAAGAGATTCCAGAACATCACTGGCGCAGCCTGGTTGGGGAGCAGGCAATGCCTTTCTACCGGTGGGAGTGGCTAGCTGCGCTTGAAGACTCAGCCAGTATCTCAATAGAACAGGGTTAGTACCCACTGCATTTAGCAGTTTGGCGGGCTGATGTTCCTGTAGCGGTAGCCCCCCTTTACCTCAAAGGACACAGCGCAGGCGAATTTGTATTTGATCAAATCTTCGCTCGACTGGCAGGAAATCTGGAGTTGAGTTATTACCCAAAACTGCTTGGGATGAGTCCTTTAAGCCCGGTAGAGGGATATCGCTTCTATGTGGCACCAGAAGAAAACGAGGCAGAGCTAACAACCCTGATGCTGCAAACCATCGATAGCTTTGCTAGCCAGAACAAAATCCTCAGCTGCAATTTCCTTTATGTAGATCCACAATGGCGTCCTCTAGCGGAGGCGACTGGCTGCGCAACATGGCTGAATCAGCAGAGTCTTTTGTATACAGATGGACTGCATAACTTCTCAGATTATCTAAACCGTTTCGATGCTAATCAGCGGCGTAATATCAAACGTGAGCGAAAGGCCATCAATCAGGCAGGTCTAAAAATATCAGCTTTAACAGGGCAAGAGCTTGATCTAAAGCTATTGCAGCGCATGTATGACTTCTACGAGCAGCATTGCGCACGTTGGGGTGCATGGGGTAGCAAGTATCTATCTAAGTCATTTTTTGAAGCCTTAGGTAAATCACCACTAAGGGATCAAGTGGTCCTTTTCAGTGCCCACCGCAATAACCCAAAAGATCCAGTAGCGATGTCACTATGCATACAAGATGGAAAAAGATTATGGGGACGTTATTGGGGAAGTTTAGAGGAGATTAACTGCCTCCATTTCGAAGTTTGCTATTACTCTCCTATTGCCTGGGCTTTAGAAAAAGGAATCCAAAGCTTTGATCCTGGCGCTGGTGGCAGACATAAACACCGCAGAGGGTTTTTAGCAAAGCCCCACGCCAGCTTGCATCGCTGGTATGACAATCGTATGGACAGCATGATTCGCGAATGGTTGCCTCAATCAAATCAACTAATGATTAAAGAGATCAAAGCCGCAAATAGAGAGTCTCCATTTCAAATCGACTTGCCACTTCTATAAATAGAAACATCAATAAAATACAACTAATCATTTATTATCTCGCCATGGATCATACAAATACAAAACAGACTCTCAAGCCCTAAAAGTCAAAGCATGAGCAATACCTACTTTGCTTGACATTTAAGGCCAACTGCAATCTTAAAAAGGGAAGTGACTTGACGTTTTCCCACTACTCCCTAGCCTGATTTTAGCAAGAGTATATGCAATGAATGGTTTGACTGCATTTATAGATTTTGCAAGCAATTTGCCTGATTTGCTCTGAGAGTTTCAATGCTGCTCTGTTGAGCAATGGGAGGGAGCTCATACGCCTCTCTTGATAAGTTTTGGATAGGAGAAACTGAAAATGGAATTACTACCAAGCGCGCGCTATCAAGAATTCAAATGAGTATTTTTACATTTAATTCAGCTAGATATCCATACAATGACTAAAGGCTTCCATCTTCTAAATCAACGAGGGTTATAATATTTAGCCAAGGCTTTCTCCAAGCAATGTCCCACTTGCTGCTGTTGATGCACCTAATCCTAGTCACAATGCCCGTAGCCGCCAATCCCAAAGAAGACATCAAAACAAACAATGGCAGCGAAACTGAGCTAACAAGAGAAACAGAGATGATTAATCTAGGGCGAAATATTGGCTGGATAGATGCTACTTGCTCTTGGTTTGGATGGGGACATCTGAGCCTTGAGAATGCAAGCACAAGCATTTCAGTGATTGGAGAAGCAATTCAAAAAGCCCATGGATCTGATACATACTCATGGGTAATCGAGCGAACTGCAAAGAAGTATCCAAAATGTAAGCCAGCGCTCCCTAAGCTTTGATTTATTCTCCTGCCTTTATTTTATTCCAAATGCAAACTAGTTTCTTGCTCTAAAACAAGCCAGAAGGATTCCCCTTCCCTACTCTATGCCTAATTATCCCGACGGATATATTCAACACTGTTAAAAGATCAGGCATAGCTTCTCTCAAGAAAGAATTTGATGAGCTTGCTCTTAGGCATTAAGGCTCTGATTAGCTCTACAGGGGTTTTCATCCCTTTTGCGCCCTAAAGGCAGGCGATGCTATAGGGCTTTGATTTGTTGAATTAGGTCTTGAAATAGTACGAATTGCCGGCCTAATTGTTCAATCTTGTAAATTAGGGCTTTTAGTTGTCAACTTACGGTATGGTCGAGAGCATTACAAAACTCACAGCAACGTCTGACGTGATTAGTGCCGTTGACGATCAGCTTTCGCAGCGTTTTATCGCTCTTGATCCAAGTGGCTATTTCTTGATCCGTGTAGATGCATCTGCCGGAGAACTAGTTGTGGAACATTTCTTCAACGACATTGATGAGCGAGGCAGGGCCATAGATCCGGCTACCGGTGAGGTTCTTGCTTGTCGAGGAGGAGCGCGTACTCCAGCCACTGTCTATAGAGGACAAACAGCCAAACAACTAGGGATTCAGCTCACAGAAGGGAAGGGAGAACATCCTTTAAGTAGGCTAGATCATGCCTTATATATGGGCCGAGAACTACAACGAGCTGAGGAATGCCTAGTTAGCGGCAGGTCCTACGTTCAAGATTGAGCTCCATAGATTTAACTCAGACAGCTTGCAGGGTTTTTTGTGAGCTGTTTTCCTCTGGTGGAAGTAATTCGAGTTGTTCTCGAATCTCTTCCTGAACAATGGCTCGATATTCAAGGAAATGTTCGTTATGGGCTAAAACAACTAGAAACTGTTCAAGCATGGCGGGATTTTGCCGCGCCATGCCGAGCATATAGCGCCAAAAACGACTACGGGTATTGCGCTTTATGCCTTGTCTCCAGATAACAATAGTTAGAGCACGAATATCGATCCAAGTAGGTAATTTTGCCGCTGCTTTCCAGCGTGGAGCTCCCATTTTCAGGTAGTAGGAGTAGACACGATCCATATAGGCATTGGGCTCATAAAGAGCACAGAATGCATCGACGTATTCGTTGGCAATGTCTCGAATAGGTCGAGTTGGCTTGAAATTCAACAGATTGGTCTGATTCACTCCCTTTGCAGCATCCTTATCTTGAATTAGGCGATCCTCCTTCTCTAGTCGATGCCATAGGGCTGTGTTCGGTAAAGCCTGAAGCATGCCCATCATTGCGGCGGGGATTCCAGTGCGAGTAACGAAATCAACAATCCGCCCCCCGGCCCCATCCTTCTCACCATCAAAACCAATGATAAAACCAGCCATTACTCGAATCCCATTGGCGGTGATCAAATCGACAGCTGCATCTAAGGGATTACGGGTGTTCTGAACTTTCCCAGCGGTCTCCAAACTCGACTCATCTGGTGTCTCAATTCCCAGGAAGACGCTCTCAAAGCGTGCTTCATGCATCATCCGCATCATCTCGTCGTCATCGGCGAGGTTTACTGAAGCTTCTGTCGCGAAGCTGAAGGGATAACCCTTCTCTTCCTGCCATTGTCGAATGGCTTTTAACAACAACTTGGCATTGCGCTTATTACCAATGAAGTTGTCGTCTACAAGAAAAATCGAACGGCGCCAGCCCAAGTCGTAAAGCGTTTGCAGCTCAGCAATTAATTGCTCAGGTGTTTTCGTGCGGGGTTTACGCCCATACAAGACGATGATGTCGCAGAATTCGCAGTTAAATGGACAACCCCTTGAAAACTGAACGGACATGGAGTCGTAGGCATCCAGATTCAGTAAGTCGAAACGAGGGATAGGGGTTTCGGTTACATCTGGCTTGTCTCCTTCTGCACTAAAGCGACCACTTGTTTCGCCACTTTGGATTGCTTCAAGAAACATTGGCAGAGTGATCTCTCCTTCATCGAGCACCTTGAAGTCCGCCAGATCAAGTTCGGGAGCTTCTGGGGTGGAACTAGCGAATGGACCTCCAACGGCAACAGTCAGGCCACGTTTCTTGGCCTGCGCAATTTGCTGCTGCATATCATCTTTTTGAACGATCATTCCAGAGATCACAACAAGCTCGGCCCATTGCCATTCGACTTCGTTGATTTCTCTTACATTGCGATCAACTAGTTTCATCTCCCATTCTTGAGGTAGCAAAGCTGCCACGGTCACCAGCCCGAGAGGTGGAAGCAGCACCTTGCGGTTCACTAGCTCGAGGATCTTCTCGTAACTCCAGAATGTCTTTGGGAACTCTGGGTAGATAAAGAGAGTGCGCATGCAGATCTATGCGTCAGGTCAAAAAATACAGAAGGCCTACTCGGTGCTGTGAACCCTCCGAGTTTTTATAGGAAATTACTGGAACCTTAGGATCTTTAAGGAACTTACGGCCCGATTTCTGGTCTAATAGTGTTCACATGATTTGTTGGACATGGGCATCGTCTTTTATTTGGGGCTTATCGGTGGTGGACTTGTGGGAGCGTTCGCACTTACCAAAATTCTTAAAGGGATCAAGCTGATCTGAATTCCTCCAAAACGGTTTTTCCCTTTCGCCACAATCCCCAGATTGCTATACCAATACCTATGCCTCCAGCGGTGGCGAAGGTTGATGGCAAACCTGCTGCCATCACCATCAGGGCAGCGATAATTCCACTGAACCCTCCTCCTCCAAGAAAAGCGATTTGGCTAAGTGCTGCCATTCGACCACGCAAAACCTGAGGAGATCCCACCTGAGTAATCAGATTGCTACTGGTCAATAGGCCTGCGGTGCCTACACCAATCAACAAGGTCATGACGAGGCTAAAAGCTTTGGAGAGATCCTGAGCCATTCCAAGTTGAGCCACACCAGTAATCAGAGCAAATCCACTTAGGGTGAGAAATGGGCGGCGGCAAAAGCGATGGCTATTCCGTTGTAATAACAAGCCTCCAACAATGCTTCCTGATGCAAGCACGCTGGTGAAAAGGCCTAGATCTCTCGGATCGGAACCCAGTACCTGATCTGCAATCAAAGGGGCTAGGCCAGGATGGAAAAACCCCACCAAGCAGAACATTGCCGTGAAGCACAGCACCTGCCGAAGGGTTGATCCACCATCACGCCAGGCATGAATCAATGTGGCTTGCTTTCCAGCAACACTGCGTTCTTCTTGTTCTAGGTTTGGATTTAGCAACCATATAATGCTGATAATTGGGAATAAGTAACTAGCGGCATCAATGCTGAGGGCAGCTGTAGGTCCAGTTAGTGCTAGTAACCAGCCACCAATGGGTGGACCAATTAGCTTACCCACGTTGAACACGACCGAGAAGCTAGAAAGATATGGAGCTAGTTGGTTGGGTTCATCCACCAATAGAGCGCAGTATTTGTTGCGAGCCGTGAGTTCAAAAGCACTCGCCACTCCCACAAGCAACGTGCTGATTAAAAGGGCTATCACCAGAGCGGTTCCTTCCATTAAAGGAATAGCCAATGCCCCCAATGAGGCAGCTCCAAGGAGTGCCCACTGAGCCTTCACTAGAACCCGTTCGCAGCCAAAGCGATCTGTACTTACACCAGCGGCTCCGCTCACTAGAAGGGCAGGCAAAGAGAGGGCCGCAAAATGGGTCGCAAGCAATATCGGATTGCTCGTGCCATCCATAAGGATCCAGCCTTTTGCCGTTAGTCCGGCAAAAGATCCAGCAGTACTGATACCAGATGCTGCTAAAAAGATGCCGCGTTGATGAGCTCTTAAATACAGAAATGAACTCACGTAGAGCTCTGAGTTGCTAAATCCATAGCGCGCTTATCTATCAACTGGCCGGTAAGGTCATAGAGATCAGCTCCGGTAATAAATACAGGGGCCATCGTTCCTGGACTGGCCTGCAGGCCTAGCTCACTCGGTTGAACAATCACCTCACCATCCACCTCTGGTGCATAGCGAGCACATCGACCAATCATCTCGCCCGTTTCAGGATTGTGCTCTTCGATCAAAACATCCACACTCCGGCCCACCCAACTCTTATTAAGAGCTGCCGCAATTGGCTGTTGCAGAGCCATCAGTCGATCCTTACGGGCCTGTGCGATTTCAGCATTTACAGGGTTTGCAAGCTTCGCAGCGGGAGTGCCTTCTTCGGCGGAGAAGGTGAATACACCCACGTGATCGAAGCGATGCTCCTCTAAAAACGAGGCGAGATGCTCGAATTGGGATTCGGTTTCTCCGGGAAAACCCACGATCAGTGTTGTGCGCAACACCGCATCGGGAAGCTGCTCGCGAATTCGATTAAGCAGCAGGGAATTAACATCTGCTTGCCAAGGACGATTCATCGATCTCAACACCTCCGGATGACTGTGTTGCAGAGGTAGATCTAGATATGGCAACACGTTGGCAACTTCTCGGTAGGCAGCCAATACCTCCGTTGTTAGCCCAGTGGGATAGGCATAGTGAACCCTGATCCAAGGTATATCCACCTCGCCAAGGGCTCTGAGTAGCTCAGCCAGGCAGGGCCGGCCATAAATATCTAGTCCGTAATTGGTTGTTATTTGACTGATCAGGATCAGTTCCTTAACACCCTGCGCGGCCAATTCGTGGGCTTCCAGGACAATCGATTCGATCGTTCGACTGCGTTGATTACCGCGCAGTTTCGGGATAATGCAAAAAGAACAGCGATAGTTACACCCCTCTGCCACCTTAAGGAAGGCAACAGATGCGCTAGTTGTACGGAAGCGAGGCAGGTTTTCATCTGCCAAGAAGATTGGCTGACTGCTGACTCTATTGACTTGCTCACCGGCTTCCACCCTCTTGAGTACTTCAACGATGTGTTGATAGTCACCAGTGCCAACAATTGCTCTGGCTTCCGGCAATGATTCCAACAGCTCTTCCTGGAAGTGCTGAGCTAGACACCCAGCGATAATCAATTCTTTGCCCTGCTCAGCTAATTCCACAAGAGTTCGCACAGACTCCTCACGGGCCTCTTGGATGAAGCTGCAGGTGTTTACCACAACAACATTTGCATCCTCTGCGCTATTGCCAACGCCATAGCCCGCCTCTGCAAGCAACCCAAGCATGTGTTCGGTATCAACACGATTTTTCTCACAGCCCAGATGGGCAAAAGCCACCGATGGCTTTTCTTTTTGGAGGGCATTGGGCGTGATTGACATACCGGATCGCAACTCAAGCTGGGTCATAAACAGAAGTAAATCTCTTGGCTGCCTAGGCAGTTGCTGCCGCTCTTCAGCCTATAGAGATGATCGCTTTTGCCAAAGCTGCCACAATTCTCAGATCTGTGTTACTTAAATGGGCTCGTCTCGCCTCACTAGTCGTCGCCGTCAGGATCAGGGTTTCAAGTGGGCCCGCATTGCAATGGCAGTGCTTGCCACCGTTGGGCTAATCGACACCGGGTCAATCACCCTGAACCGCTGGGGATGGCTTGGCCAGCTTTCCTGCCCCGGCGGTAATGAAGCCTGCGACAAAGTGCTGAACAGCGCCTGGGGCAGCCTTTTTCAAGGCGCTGTACCGCTTTCTTTAATGGGCTTTCTGGCCTACCTCACCATTTTAACAATGGCCGTTATGCCCTTGTTGCCAGGGCTTTCAGAGAACAGATCTGAACTTTCTCGTCGCACCTGGTGGGGGTTATTTGCCCTCTCTTGCGGTATGGCCATGTTCAGCCTGGTTTTGATCGGGCTAATGGTGTTCAAGATCGGTGCGTTTTGTTTCTTCTGCGCTCTTTCTGCTGGCCTATCAATCTGCTTGTTGATTTTGTCTTTGATCGGAGGAGGATGGGATGATCTGGGACAGCTGATTTTTCGCGGTGTTCTTTTATCTTTAGCCGTGCTGCTCGGAGGCTTGATCTGGGCTTCGGTTGTCGATCCAAACCGCCAAGAAGCTGTTGTAGATGGTCGAGGTGTACCTGCAGCCGTAAAAACAATCAGTACGCCATCGGCTGTGAGCTTGGCTGAACATCTAACAAAAACAGGAGCTGTGATCTATAGCGCTTACTGGTGTCCCCATTGTCATGACCAAAAGGAGCTGTTTGGCCAAAAAGGTGCCGCCCAACTTCAGGTGGTCGAATGTGCCCAAGATGGTCAAAATAGTCAACGTGAACTCTGCGAACGCAAAGGCATAGACAGCTTCCCTACTTGGGAAATCAATGGGAAACTCGAACCCGGAGTTAAGCCGCTCAATAAGCTTGCTGATCTCAGTCGCTACGAGGGCTCAAGGCAGTTCTAAAGCTATCCATTAAGACCTCACAGGCCGAGTAGAAAGGCCCTCTCCACGTCTTTGGCGCGAATGGCATTCCCATTGAGGCAGAGCTACCGGTGCATCAGTTCTGAAATGCCCTCCACGACTTTCCCGACGAAACAAACAGGCTTCCAGCAATAAATAACTAGTCAACTGACGATGATTTAGATCCAATAGCAAATTGAGGTCTCTTCTAGCTGTGTCATCTAAGCGATGGTCAACTCCTTTGGGCTGATGCGCAACCAGCTTGAGCAAAGACTGCTCGGCAATGCGCTGATGATCCATACGGATATTCACAAGGCTTTGTTGCATTCCCTTGGCCATGCGATCCAAACCTGCCTCTCGCCAGCACAAATCTCGGAGATTCTCGATGGCGCGACTCAAAGACTCGGCGCTTTCAGTGCCATCAAGTTGCTGATAGCAAGGCTCTGGTGAAGCTTCTCTTTGGTTTGCCACTAAAGGACGCGAAGGCCCTAATTCAATTGAGGCCATTTGTCTGGCAAACACCAGGCATTCCATTAAAGAGTTGCCAGCCAGCCTGTTAGCTCCATGCACTCCAGTGCATGCAACTTCACCAATTGCATAGAGCCCTGGCAGGCTTGTCGCGGCTTGCAGGTTAGTGGCCACTCCACCCATCCAATAATGAGCTGCTGGCGCAATAGGAATCGGATTCTTGAGTGGATTCAAGCCCAATTCCCGACATCGTTTCAAGATGGTGGGGAAGCGGGCCTCGGCCCGTGCGGAAGGGATGGGCTTTAGATCAAGGCCTAGATGCTCTAACCCTTGATGTTGCATGGTGCGAATCAAGGCACGGCTTACCTGGTCGCGGGGTGCAAGATCACAGCCGCTCAAATCCTTCACAGGACTATTCCCCTGAGCATCAACCAGTAGTGCACCTTCACCTCTGACTGCTTCTGAAATCAAAAAGCAGGGGGCTCCCTCAAGTTTCAGGGCTGTGGGATGAAACTGCACAAATTCAAGATCCTCGATCGCAGCACCTGCATGCCAAGCAAGGGCTAAACCTTCACCACAGGCCTGAGCAGGATTGGTGGTGTTAGCAAACAAATGGCCACCACCACCGGTGGCTAGCACTACTGCTCTAGCCGAAATCCAATGAAGCAGGGGACCATCTAAAACTTGTAAGCCATGACAGCGATTGTGCTCAACCCAAAGTTGGGTGACGCGCACCCCTCGCCGGTGCAAAAGGTTTGGACGCCTTTCAACTTGATCCTGCAAAGCTTCAACCAGAGCACGACCAGTTCGATCCTGTACATGCAGTACTCGTCGGTGGCTATGAGCTGCCTCCAGGGTGGTAGCCAGAGCATCGCCATCGCGATCAAAGGCCATACCAAGCTTTTGCAGACGCTGAACGCAGTGAGGCGCATCCTCTACTAATTGTCTGACGGCATCAACGTCACATAGCCCTGCGCCTGCTTTAAGAGTGTCTTCTGCGTGACTCTCGGCACTGTCTTTAGCTCTTGTAACCGAGGCAATACCCCCTTGTGCCCAGCGGCTCGAAGAGTGGCGACTGGTATTGCGGTTCAGCAGCAGCACCTTCAGCTGTGATGGAAGCTCAAGGCAGGTCATCAACCCTGCTGCTCCAGCACCGATCACCACGACATCCCAAGGACCAGAAGGTATGGGAATGGATTGGGAATGAGACCTCATGAAACCTACAAAAAAGCCGCCGGGTGTACCGACGGCTTGCGGTTGAGCCAATTATTCAGACAAGCAAGAAACTACCTGTACTGACCATCATTGATTCGATCGAAGCCCTCGTTTAGGGCTATTTCAGGTGCAGTGACGGTGAAATTGTCCTTGTACTTGTCAAAGACTGATTTTTGTGAGCTATCTAGGCTTGAAGCCGCGTCACTCACGCTGGAATAAGGGCCACCGACAACAATTTTTCCAGCAATGGTTGGGTACATACCTGGAAACTGTTGAAATCGACGTACCGAAGAGTTGTTCAAGTCAATCTTCTCACCTGCCTCCCCAAGCTTTTGGTCAGAAAGATTGGCATTGGCAGTCTGAGGAAATATCAGGGCCATTAGCAGGCCTGTCATCACCAGAACTCCAGTAAGCAAGGACAACAGCCGCTTCATCAAATACTCCGCAGTGGATCGGAACGTGTTTTCCGGCTATGCCGGTGATTCAACTTTACAAGTTTAATCAGGGCCTTAGCCCAGTACTGTGATCAGCTTTTGCAGTTCGTTTCAGATCAAGCCGCTAAGGCTTGGATTAATTAGAGCTGCAAGCAAGAAAATTCCATCGATTAAAACGGTTGTCAGCAGTACTGAGCTGGCTACTGCCCATGTACTGCGCCATTGAGAAGCCATGCGAGCCCTGTGTTGCATGAACTGGGCCAGGAGCACGATCAGTGCTGATGCAGAGATCAGAGCAATCAGTGGTTGTGGATGAAGTAGCTGTTGGGCGGTTTGATGAAGTAACTGGGGTGCTTGCTGAAGTGGCGCCTCTACCACCACAGGCCATTGGTTCATTACACCGGTCAGAACCATCATTAGATCAGTGCAAGCCGTTCCAAGTAGCGAGGCCAAATAAAAGCTTGAACTCAGTCGCCAGCGGCTCGATAGCCCTAAAAGGGCAATAGGAAGAACTAGAGACTCAACCGGCAAATGCCAAAAGGGTTGCGCTCTTAACCACCCCCAAAACAAACATCCTGCAAGCCAGCTGCCGCTGACTCCAACCAAAAGCTCGCCTGCACTGACCAATCCCCATCTGCCCATAAGGGCAAGAGCAATACCAACACCAAGCAGCACCACTGTAAAAAGGCATGCCGACAAAGGACTTAGGCGCACCCAGGGGGCCTGCAGAAATACCGGCAGAACTACAAAAGCACCTGCCCAAAGTTGTAATTGCCGAAGGTCCGAGCGGTGAGCTTCATAATCCTTTTCAGCTTGAGAGGCTTCGGATTCGACAGGCTTTCTCAGTGGTTGATTGAACACCAATTTGCTGTTGTCCAGCTGTTCTTTTTTGCTCAAGCCGCTGAACAAAGCACTCTCCCTAGTGATGAGGTCAAGACAATGAACCTTATAAGACTCTCCAAAATCACATTGCTTCAGGCATCAAATCCATAAGGGACATAGCGTCCTTGGGTTCCCTGTTTCCTTCGATGATTGATCTGGCTTCGACTTCTGAACTGCTGGAAGCCTGTTGGAGAAACTTGGTACTTGGTGTGGTGCAAGGGCTTACAGAGTTTTTACCAATTAGTAGTACAGCCCATTTGAAGGTTGTTCCTGTTCTGGCTGGCTGGGGCGATCCTGGCGTCTCGGTTACTGCTGTAATCCAACTGGGCAGCATCTTGGCTGTGATTGCTTACTTCAAGAGTGATCTTGCCAAGGTATTGAAAGGCATCGCTTCAGCAATCAAGCGTGGTAAATGGCGTGAACCTGACGCACGACTTGGTATTGCCATTGTCCTAGGGACGATTCCAATTCTGTTGGCAGGCATGGCCATAAAGCTGTTCTGGCCTGGATACGGAACCTCTTCAATTCGCAGCCTCCCATCAATCGCCATAGTGTCGATAGTGATGGCCTTATTGCTTGCACTAGCTGAGCGAATTGGGCCGCGCCTAAAGCAAATAGATGACGTGCAGGGTCGTGACGGCTTGAAAATGGGCCTAGCCCAAGCGCTGGCTCTAATTCCCGGTGTGTCTCGTTCAGGCAGCACTCTGACTGCATCGCTATTTGATGGCTGGCAGCGGCAGGATGCCGCACGCTTTTCTTTCTTACTTGGTATCCCCGCTATCACTATTTCTGGTCTCGTGGAACTCCAAGAAGCCTTTACTAAGCCTTCAGCTGGAGGAGTACTACCGATACTGGTGGGAATTTTTTCTGCAGCTGTGGTGTCATGGCTAGCAATCGATTGGTTACTTAAATATCTTCAACGGCATAGCACCAGGATTTTTGTGGTTTATCGCTTGTTGTTTGGCTTGTTAGTGCTGGCCTGGTGGCTTGGCGACACATCAAACTGAAGTAAACCGACCTAGTCATTTGTGTGGAATGAGCCCTCTGCTGGTGTTGTTGTGTCGGCCTTGGATCCTGCATCTGCGACGCGTCAGCCCATACCTGCAGTAGTTGAATCGGTTGAGCAGGGATCAATTGGCGAGCAATTGGGCTTTGAGCCTGGCGACCAGCTTCTAAGTATCAATGGAGTTCGACCACGAGATCTGATTGATTATCGATACCTGATCGTTGAAGAGGAACTCCATCTCGAAGTAAGGGATGCAGCCGGACAACTCCATGTAGTGGATTTAGAGAAAGACGCCGACGATGGCCTGGGCTTGGCTTTTACAGAAGCCTTATTTGATGGACTTCGCCAGTGCAACAACCATTGTCCTTTCTGTTTCATTGATCAACAGCCTTCTGGCAAGCGCAATAGCCTTTACCTCAAGGATGATGATTATCGACTTAGTTTTTTGTATGGGTCTTATCTGACCCTGACCAATCTCAAAGAGCAAGATTGGCAGCGGATTGAAGCTCAACGTCTTTCTCCCCTTTTTATTTCTGTACATGCAACCGAGCCATCTTTAAGAGCTCAGTTAATGAAAAACCCACGCGCTGGGCTTTTCCTAGAGCAATTGCAGTGGTTTGCTGAACGCGATCTACAAATCCATGCCCAGGTGGTGGTTTGCCCTGGCTTGAATGATGGTTCAGCTCTAGAGCAAACACTGCTTGATCTTGCAGCTGATGGGAAGGGTGACTGGCCTGCAGTGCTTTCAGTGGCAATAGTGCCGGTAGGACTTACCCGTTTCCGCCCAGAAGGTGACGGATTACTGCCTGTCGACTCTGCCTGTGCTCTTCGTGTGATCAACCAAGTAGAGACTCTTCAAGTCAAGTTCCAGAAAGCATTAAGGACTCGCTTCGCGTGGCTTTCAGACGAGTGGTATCTAATTGCCGGTGAACCTCTGCCTCCACGTAATTCCTATGAAGATCTGCCCCAACAAGAGAATGGGGTCGGCAGCATCCGTGCCTTTTTGGAGGCACTTGATCAGGCCACGCTCACTCTGCCTAAGCAACTACAGCAACCTAGGCGTTGCAGTTGGGTGGTGGGTCGGTTGGTAGAGCAGGCTTTGGCTTCTGTCTGCAATCGACTCAATTCCGTTGAAGGATTAATAGTCGAGCTACATGGACTACCGAGTCCTTACTGGGGGCAGGATCAGGTTGTAACCGGTCTACTCACAGGTCAGGACCTAATCGATGGATTAAAAGGTCTGGATCTTGGTGAGCAGTTGCTACTGCCTTCGGTGATGCTGCGACAAGGTCAACCTGTTTTTCTTGATGACATGACCTTGGAGCAGCTCAGTCAAGCTCTGCAAATCTCTATCCGTGTTGTGCATGGGGCTGCTGACATCGTGGCTGCTGTAATGGGCGATGGCCAAAAAATTCATTAAGCTCCCCGAAGTTTTCCAATTGCTGTGCGCCTGACTTTCGCAAGATTGCTTCTCCTTGCAGGCGTACTTGCTCAAGGAGCGACTGCTGTTCACGCTCAACAGTCGCTTGAGGTACAACCGCATTCCAATACTGATAACGCAACAGCAACAGAAACTGAAGCTGAAGCTGATGGGTCAGCCTTGATCGATCAGTCAACACTCCCCAGTGCGATAGAACTCAAGGGATCTCGACCCAGGGTTGACCCTTCCGTAATCGAGCCTGCAGCAACAAACCTTGCTGAGCCCTTCTCATCGCTTGCCTCCCCATCAAGCCTTGCTCTACCCAATACAACCTCAGAGGTGAAGATCAGGGAGCTTCGGCCACTCACACTGGC
>MPLV02086909.1_pt1 | contig 16884 bp, 9 predicted proteins | sample 1617331 | NCBI WGS metagenome assembly MPLV02 (sample SAMN05944802, study PRJNA350692) | marine metagenome | biome: marine; feature: ODZ; material: water; isolation source: 100 m water sample filtered on 0.2 um supor filter | place: Pacific Ocean | collected 2012-04-08 | depth 100m m | reverse complement strand
TTACCAGTAATAGCATTTAAAGTAATTCCTGTTCCAACATTTACTATATTACTAGTACCATCAATCGTTACTGAAGATTTACCAACAGTTAAAATACCAGTAATTCTAGCATCACCATTTACAACTAGATCTTCAGTAAAGAATCCAGTATCAACACCAACATGCATTTCTGCCGCTGTTGCTATTCCCGTAATATTCCAATTTCTTGCAACTGCTTCATCATATTCAAGATCTCCAGTAACATTTAAATTACCAGTGACTGTAGCATTTCCTTCAACATATAAAGCACTATCAGTTCTAGCGGTCGTAGCAATACCTATATTAGATAAAGTATGAATACCAACACCATCATAAATCCAAGCTGTACTTCCAATACTTACGGTAGAAAATTTAAATTTCTTTCCTGCAGGTCCGGAAGTATCAACCTGTAGATACATTCCATCATATGAAGAAAGATTTGTTGCTACACCAACAATATCATCAAGATACTGAAGTTGTGTTTCTCCACCACCACCAAGTGTAGACAATTGCTGTTGAATCCTATTGATAAAAATCTTATAATGATTCTGTAAATCATCAAGTGTTGCGTATTTTTGATCTAAAGGAGTTAATGAATCGGAATTATTTGTTTGTGGTGGAACATCTAAAAGACCTTCTGTAAGAGTTTTTTCCTTAAAACTCTCTAATACATTTTCAATATAAAGAATCTTTTTAACTAAACTCTTATTCTTTTTCTCAAAGAGATCAATATCTAATGACCTAACAGTTTTCTTAACAGATTTTTTTATCTCATCAATATACTTATCTTGCTTTTTAATGTGCTCTTCATTTATAGAAATAACAAGTTTTAAATCTTTAATCTTATTAGTTACATCCACTTCAAGTGACTCAACACCTTCTTCAAGTAATCCAACTTCATTTCTCAATTTGGTATCATAATCTATAGCATGAGTATCTACCTTATTAGAGATGGTTTCAATATTATATTTGAATTCATTTAGTTTCTTATCCTCATGAATTTCTCTCTTTTTAAAATCCTTATAAAGATTTTCATATAATGATGAAATATCATTAATATTGGATTTTGATTCATCAATTACTGTTTGAAGATTAGAAAGTCCTTTATCTACCTTCTCAGAAGATTCTGCAAATCCACTTTCCAAATCATCTGTTACTAATGATAATTGATCATTTATTAATTTTACATCTTTCTGTAAAGTTTCTTTAAGAGTATTGATTAGAGTTTCAGATTCAAGTTTATTTTCAACAATTAAATTCTTATATTTTGGAATTTCTTTATTAATAAATTCCTGAACTGTATCATTCAGATTACTTACCTTTTCTTTATAATCCTTCTCAACAATTTGAATTTTATTCTTAAATTCTTCGGTAAAAAAGTTTAAAGATTTTTCTGTCTTTAATTCAGTTTCTGCAAAGAATGTCTTATACCTAGGAATTTCTTTTTTAATTACATTATCTAAATCTTCCGACATGGAAAAGATTTCACTTCTTATCTTATCTAAAGATTTTGAATTAATTCCACCAACTTCTTCTTTAATAGAATCTACTCTTTCTTCAACTTTTGCACTAAGATCTTCAGATTCAGAAATTAAAAGATCCTTTAATTTTCCAAAATTAGAATCAACCCTATTCTCACTTCTTAAAAGATCATTCTTATATTGTAATGCATCAACACTTAAGAAATTATTTACTTTTTCTGCTAAAGATGAAAAGTCATTTTTAATTTTGAAAATAGACTTTGTATTTAAAGTTTCAATACCTTCTTCTACTTTAGCAATACTATCCTTAACATAAAGTAGATGTGCTGTCATAGCATCATCTAAATTCTCTTTTGTAGCAAGAGAATCAATATCTTCCTTTATTTCTTCAATTTCTTCTGATATATCCTGTATTTTCTCTACATTCTTACTAAAAGTTCCAAATGTCTGTGTAAAATCATTTAACGATTGAATGTGATTTACATTTGTTTGAAATGCACTAAAAGCTTCATCAATAGTAGAGACATTATTCTCTTTATAAGAACTTTTCACCTCTTCAAAAGGATTGATTTCAATTTTATTAAAAAGTTCTGAGGGTTTTTTTAATGCCACTTATATTTCTCCTAGGATATACCGGCAAGGACTAAGGCGTTTCCTTCTACCAATCTTATTACAGTACCATTACCAGATGTCATCTTCACGTCATAAAAATATCGACCTTCAGTTACAATACCAGTAACAGCGGCACTCATTTCAAGTTTAACTTTACCACCTGCAGAAGAAGCAATACCGACATAACTAAATCCTGTAGACGCAGCAGCACTAACATGTTTTCTTAAAGAAGCTGTTACTGCATAACCAGTAAGATCTACTGCTGAACCATCATTGTAGGTATAGAAAAATTCCTCATTGTAATCAGCACCTTGAGGTATTGTAATATTAATTGATGGTATCGCGGAATGAATACCGGACTTTACTGTCATGATCTTTTCTAATTATTTAGTTCTTCCTGCTCTGCTTTATTTGACTTAAGTAATTTTGACAGTTCTGCCGTTGAACCTACAAATAAAGCATTGTTTACAGTTGTTGGTCCTTTAACTTCTTTCTCTTCTTCTACTTCTTTTAATTTCTTCTGAAGATCCATTAACTTATCGGTTGCATCAGAAACACTCTTAATAAGTTGTCCAGCAACTTCATATGCTCTAGGCATTTCACTTTCTTGAGCAAGTTCAAGAATACCATTAATTGCTTCTTGTCCCTTTTCAATTATACTGTAAAGATTACCTCTTGTATATTCATAATCTTTTGTGATATCAGTTTGAGTAAGTCTATCGGGTCTCTTTACGCCAACTTGTTCTTCCGGTGCCTCAACTATATCTGCGGTAATAACGTTAGATTCTGATTCATTAATATCCATTTCAATATCAAATTCTCTATTTAATCTATCAAACTTTTTTGTCATTTTCATCCGAATGCACCACTAAATCCAAAGTCATCTCCATCTGGAATGAGATCAGCATCGGCCGCTGTAATGGATTTAATTTCTGCTCCATTTAAGTGTGTAGTAATAGTAGTTCCATCTTGACCTCTGGATACTGTAATACTATCAGTACCAACAGATTTAACATACACTTCCTCACCATCCAGATCAATATATGTATCTACAGTTATATTATCAGGTTCTACTACTTTTATTACAGTGTCATCAACAGCCACATCGTCCATCAACACAGTAAGAATCTGACCACTATAATTCTTAAGTGCTCTTCTTTCAGTGGAGTATGAAACATCTCTGTCTGGAACTGTACCGGAAAGATTTCCAGCAACAAATCCAACAGTAGACTTTGTGATGATATCGGCAGTAGCAGTGCTGATAGGACCGAATAGGTATGTCTTTGCACTGAATCTCAAAGTATAAATTAATGCTCTTCTTGTAGTAAAATCACCTTCATAATCATCTTTTGAAACAATGCTTTCAAGAATAACTGGTATATCTCTTTTTTCTCCTATTGTTTCTAATAAATTGATTGTCATATTATAAGATGGTTGAAAATAAGGAAGAATCTGCTCAACGATCTGGAGCATATCATCATTCAATTTTGTCATAATTGACAACTCAAAAGTCATATTATATGGTACTGGCATATATGCTTTTGATATAGATGTCTTATCAGCAGATAATCCTTTTGTAAATCTTTGCGTAGTAGTGACTTTTCTTGAGGGATCATATTGCAATCCAATAAACTCAAATGACATCCTCGGCAAAGTAAGAGCAATAGATTTGTTTAAATCTGGAGATTGCTTAAGTCTGGCTAAGAATTTTTGAGTTGGACCATAAGCCAAAGGAACTCTAAGTTGAGATGTTACTACATCATCAGCATTGTCATGTTTTATTTTAATGTCATTAAATAGAGAACCAAAAGATATAATGGTTCGTCTAAAAATTTCGTGATAAAAATATTCAAACATTTTTTTAGAGTCCTCTTATATTTTATTTATCAAGGCATCCCAAAGGGATTTATTTCGCTAAAATCGATTATACCATCTGCTGCTTCTTCTATTTCATCATTTACACCAAACCCACCAACAGTACCAGAACCAGTATCAGCACTAGTATGAGCTGAAGAGAATAACTCATAACTTGCGGAAGACGCTGTTCCAACAATTGTTTCTCCAACATCAAAATTGCCAGTATAATTTGAAACTTCTAATCTTCTTGTTGATTCTGTCCACTTAACAACTCTGGCAGTAACACCAGAAGTCTGTCCAGTTACTATTTCGTTGAATGAATAAGATCCTGTGCCTGTAACTGGTGGATTAGCAAATGTAATTGTTGGTGGTGTAGTGTACCCAAGTCCAGAATTTGTAAGACGAATTTGACTAATTGTTCCCGCAGAACTAACAACCACTGTTGCTGCGGCGGATACAGTAGCAGAACCAGTAAAGGTTACTAGTGGTTTAGATGCCACTGTATATCCAGAACCACCATTAGTTATGGTAATAATACCAACTACACCATCACCAATTGTCGCTGTTCCAGCAGCACCTGCTCCACCTGTGGGTGGTGCAACAAATCTTACTCCAGGAGTTCCTGTATAACCCATACCTGGATTTAATATCTCAACACTTTGTACTGATTTGTTTGAAGGATCAACATTCAAATTACATGCAACAACACCACCAATCATAGTTGCTGTACCAATACCATTGACTCCTGTTGAAGGAGCAGATGATATTGCAACTCGTGGAGTAAGTGAATATCCACCACCACGATTAGTTACCGTAATAAATCTAATAGCACCATCAGCAACATATCCAGTATATGCTTCTGCTCCTGTACCAAGACCAACCATAGTCAATGTTTTAGAAGCAACCGTTCCCGCAACAATATCCTTAGTACCGCTACCTTCACCTTCTGAGTCTATAAATCCGCCACCACCACCATAACTACCGCTAGAACTATCTCCGGCAAGAACATCATCAATAACTCCAACACCTGTATCAATAACTTCATTCTCATATCTAAAGAGTTCACATTTTAATGTGTAAATATAATTCTTTTTAAGTTGGAAAAATGGTTGAGAATGTTCAACATATTTAATTTCAAATAATCTATCGCCTAAAGGAAAATAAATTAAATCACCTTCTGCAGGTCTGGTCATTATCTTAATACCATCTTGTCCATCTGAAAGTGGACTTATATATGATTCAAATCTATCTTTTGAAATTGTTAAAGTTACTTCATTAGTTGCCTGAATACCAAACTTTGATAGTAGTGTAGTTTGATCTCCATATCCTTCATAATTATTAAGATATGCTTCTATAGGATATGCATTATCAAATTTTGATGCTATAACTTCTTGTATTACTGTTTTCTCTGTTATATATTTTCTGGGCATATAATGCACTTCAACACCATACATCCTCAACTGTTCGTTGATTAAATCTTGTACTAAATTTTGCTCTCCAGGAGAACCTTGTAGGAAAAATGAATTTAATACCATTATCCTATCATATCAAGAGGTGGTAGTTCATAAGTGTTGGACATTTTTTCCATGATGGAATCTAAATCTCTTTGAGCATCATCATACATTTGTCTTCCATTTAATTCGATTCCACCCGGAAGTTTTACTCCTTGGAATTTCATCATATTTTGACCCCACTGCTTCTTAATCAATGCAGTCAAATATGGTTTTATAAATGAATCATTCCATACTTTAGCATAATCATTTGGATCTAATGTTGCATAACAATCAATAATCAAATAATCATCAACGGTTAAAGTAGACCAATCAATATCAAGATAAAGTCTATCTTGTCTTTTATTAAATCTAATTTGCTTCTGTGTGGTTAATAAGAAATCCAAATCTTCAAGATATGTCTTAACCATAGCATAGGATAAGAGTTCAGTAGATCCCCAATAGTAGATATCATTTAAGAATAACTGATACTTCACACTGAACATATTATTAGTCATGGTGTTACTTCCATCAAAATGGAATAACTTAGTAACTCCTATTACATTCGGTGGAATCTGTAAGAAATTGCTATTTTCTTCATAAGAAAATTGAGTAGTAGCAGAACCTACAATTGTAGCATCTGCAGTAACTGTAGATATTCCTATTTTACCATTACTTCCGCCATTTGCTCTTCCTCTATCAATATCATCTTTCGTTACTTGATACTTATAAAAAGTTTGATATACGCCATCAAAATGTCTTTCTTGAAAAAATTGGATAGCATCATCCATCAGATCATCAATTTGCTCATCCGCAACGTTGATCTCTAAAACTGGAGCACCCAATTTTCTTTTACAATAATCAACTAATTCTGTTCTGGTAGATGGTTGCGCCATTTACACACTTTCCTTTATTGATATTTAGACCGAACAAGCTGGTGTAATAAATCCTTAATTTCAGTGATCTCACCTTTTAAGTTAGCAAGATCTTCTTCCATACTTTGAGATTTTTGATCCGTTTCTTTGTTAGCATCACGTCTCGCAATATATTCATCATAAGCAGATTGATTGGTGTTTACAATGCTTTGCGTTTGAGGATCTCTCATCAAATTTGAGTGATCCTTTACTTTTACATATTCCATAATTAAGCAAGTGCTATTACTCTTAAATCCTTAACTGAAGGAGCATATACTTGACTGGTTGAAGTTAATACAAATTTAATTCGATATGCTCTAAATGAAGGCAACTCTTTTGAACTAAATGTATATTCCGACCAAGCATCCGCCATAGAACCTTCAGAAGGAAGTGGAACATACACATCAGAACGACCACTACTATCCTCAAGTTTGATCATCTCACCTCTATCATCTAGATTATCATATCCAGGGAAAGGTGTAAATACTGGATCAAAGTTATCCTTCTCACTTATTGCATAGAAAGCACGAATATCTGTATAGGTATTCATATTTGCATTTATCATAATTTGTAATGAAGTTGCAGAATTTTCAAGATTAATTTCTTTAGAAATATACTGCATTGCAGTCGGATCATTAGTTAAAGAATTTGCTCTCTTATCTGTAGCATAATTTTCAATTACCTTATTAACTCTACTTGATGTTAAAATAGTATTAACTCTTTGAGTATCAATTACCGGAGATAATTTTGTATCAGAAGATTCTAATATAACACCCAATTGGAATGATTTACTACCAGGAAGAGCAGTTAATTTATTGTTCTGATTAACTTCGGAACAAATAATTCTAGGAGAATCAACATAATTTTGTTGATTTAATGTAATAGTTTCCCATCCTTTATCTACAAAAGGAATCTCATTTCCACTAATACTCTTTCCACTTACTGTCCTAATCATACCACTTAAGGTTGTTCCGGGGACAGTAACATTCTGGACCATTGGTGTAATAATTTCATAAGGCATATTTTGAGTTGCCTTAATATTTCTTCCGCCACCAGACTTAGTATTACTTATATAAAGTTTTGGCCATCCAGAAGAAGGAGTTCTATCAACACCACCAGTACTCATACCAACTTTAATATTATAAGAATCAAAATTGATCGCATCTGAAATTGTTACGTCACTTAATTCGTGCGTCTTGTTAATTCTCTTAAGTGAGATTCCATTCAATTCATACTTATAAACTGGTGTTCCTGTTGGATAATCTTTTGGAGTATCTCCTCTAGTAATTATTCCACCAATAGCATTTGAAGATGCTGTTGTGAATCCAATAATTTCATCACCGATACGCAAATAACCAGCATTTGTAGTACCAACACCAACATTTTCAAATGATTGGAAACTAGCAACCGACTCAACTGATAAAGGTCCATTATTAGTTGCAGCATATGGTGAAGTTAATTTCGTTGGTTTGAAGTCTGATTCAACACCAGATATTGTAACCAAATTATCTTCATGATACATTCCGTGATTTTTATGATTTACTTTTATATGTAATCCATCATTTACAACATAAAGATTATTAAATTGAACACCACCAACATCTGACATATTAGACATTGTTGAACCACTACCTGCCCAATTTAATGCTGTTGTTATTCCTGATCCATTAATAAATTGAACAGTAGATGCCGATCCAACAGAAATAAAGTTTCCTTGAACATTATTAATAATAAATTCATTAGTACTTCCAATTGATGTGACAGATAGTCGTAATGCAGTACCAACATTATTACTTCCAATAGTAGTTACGCCAAGAGTATCACCGATCAAATATCCAGATCCACCTGCTAAAATAGTTGCAAATCCAACTGTTCCATCAATTTTAACTTGAATATCAGCAGTTGCATTACTACCATCTCCAGTAAGTGTTGTTAAATTAACTCCAGGATAAGTAAATGGACCAGTGTATCCAATTCCAACATTAATAACATTTAAAGTTCCTGTCGCACTACCAGCAGCTCCAACATAATTACCAGTTGCATTATTTCCTGTCTGACTAATAATATTACCAACAGAAAGATCTGGATCATTAATTGTTGTGGAAAGTGCAACTCTTACTTTTCTTGAATTCATAGACAATGAATCATCCATCAATGTTGGAATTTGTCCATTTCCTTCACTTAATGCAGGATTATAAAACTCAACTGTACCTTTATCAACAAAATCTGCTCTATAAAGAACAAACTTCAAGTCTTCCCATTGACTGGGTTCCCAAGTAGAAGCATTCTGTGATTTAAAGAGTGAACCAAGATATGGTTGGTTTGAGATAAATGCATCAGTTAAGAGATCATTTTCACCAATTCTAGAAATATAAACGCTATACTTAGTAGAATTTGATGCTACACAAATAGCATATTCATCATTTCCGTCAAGATAAACAGGAGCATCAAATACAAATGGTGTCGCAACAGATCCATCTCCAGAAGTAGTAATATCATCTGGATTTAAAATAATTTCGGAGAATGGTAAAACCTTTTGTGTTGGTGTTCCCTCCTTCATTGTTCTAATCTGAAGAGTTACTGGAATATTATCATCATCCTTACTCCTAAAGAATATGTCACATCTTGTAATAAAGATACCACCTTCTTCATCAACTAAGAATGATTGCGCCAAAGGATCATAATATTGAGTCATACTATGACGTGATGTATGACTACTCAGAGTTCTAGTCTGAATAACTTGCATTCCAGTTGTTCTATTAACTGCGTGATCTTCAAATGTAAGTTTATTTTGAACTCTTGCATTCCTCACAGAAATAATATTTTCCTGTACTGTTTCAAGAGTTCCTGTTGCATTGTATCCTTCTTCAGAAATTGTAGTCGCAGTTTCTTGATTGTTTGCGCTATCATTAACAAAAGTAAGTACTTTTGTTCCCGCTTCAAATTTTGGATTTGTCTCAATATTCGGATTAGGAATAAAGAAACTACCATTTAAGTCTGCAGCTATATCAGAAATCAGTCTATGGTCTGTAATTGTTGCTTGAGCACCACTTGTTTGCCCAACAAGAATCATTCCTGGTTCAACCCAACCAAAATACTCACCTTGTGCCTGTTCTTGTAATGAGAATGTATCAATATTCAAAGTTGTTGATGATGATGAATAAGATTCAGCAAGTGGCCGTGAATTATATGGGTTTTGCTTATATGTGGTTGTAGGAAAATTATATTCACCAGACTTATGATTTGATCGTGCAGTTCTGAATGTTATTTTTGGACTTGATGCTTCCCAATTAGGTCCAACACCCATTCGCTGTGCAGTTCCAATTACAGTTTCTCCAACATCAAATGTGCCAGAAGTCATAGAAATTTCAAGAAGTTTTGGAACACAGAATCTAGTTACATTCATTCCATCAAAGAAAGCAAACATTTTTGTAAGTGGTTTAACTTTCTTATTAACAAATTGAATATTTCTGGACCTCATATAAGGAACAGCATCTCTACTTACAACTCTATCTCCAACAGAAGTATTATCCCATTGTTCAGTAACACTAAGTCTACTTCCAGTTCTTGATCTTACACCAGTATCTCTTTGTTCTCTTAACGTTTCTTGAATAACTGTATTTGTCAGTGTATAATTAATTGTCCGTTGGCGAGACGTACCACCGCCGCCGCGACGAGATGGTACTCTACCACTCCTAATCGTTCTGGTTCTTGTAGATGTCGTAACATCACTTCCCGTCCAATTGGTTTCCCATGCATTCCAAATAGTAGGAGCAAATCCAGTTTGTGGATCAACATTATTATTTTCAACCATCTGTCTCATGGTTTCATTATAATCACCTTCAGCTTTAATAATCTTTGCTTCTAATCTTGTAGTATCAATCCAAGTATCTGTGGCAGGTGTTAATGTAAGCGAACCTTGCCAAAAACTTATCAAAAATGGTGTTACACTTTCAGTTCTAGTAGCAAAATTTTGAGATAACCATTCAACTTCAGCATAATCAAGAGTAATTACATCAGAAGTTTTTCTTATATTAATACCTTCGGGAGACCTGAATGCTAAATCCTCTGTAGGATCAACATTAACAACAGGACCTTGAATAAGATCAATTGAATTTGTATAATGTTGAGGTTTTAATGTTTTATTTCCAATATCAATACTATTTTTATAAGGAAGTTCATTCTCTTGAGTTCTTGCATTAGTAAAGTTATCAACAAAGAATCCAGATTTAAATCTATTCAAACCTTGACTATCAGCAACAAACATATTAGCAGTGTTTGTTTCAAGTAAACTTAATGATGTATAATATTCAAGATTTTTAATTCTCTTCTCAAGTTGTCTAATATCGACCATTCTATATCTCTTATGCTCCATAAAATCAATTGAAGCTTGAGAAGGTTGATAAAGATATGGAGGAAGATTTATTCTTGCAATTTCAATTGCATTATCAATTGGTACGGGCAAATCTGGAATTTCTGCCGAATCTCCATATTGAATTTGGAATTTTCCATCCTTAGTGAGATAAATTCTATCTATTCTTGCAAGATAGAATGAATATGTGAAATTAAGAGATTCGTCTGATGCTAAAATATTTGCAGCAGAATTTCCTGCTTCATTAAATGTTCTACCATAAAACTCAAACGGAGACCTTGCGTCTGCAGCAACTGTATAAGTAGAAACTTTCGGTCTAATGTCAATAATATCAGTTAATCTCTCTCCATTTATAAATTTAATGTCAGTAGTATAATCAAATGATTCGGTGTATGAATCAACTGTTGTAATATCTCCATCATCGCTGGAATCATAATATCCATTTGAAAAATAAATTTTCAACTGCTTTGTAGGTGCTTCAAAATCATCTTTTCTGTTTATAGATCCATAGTCATAGAAAGATCCACGCTGTCCAGCAGTATAACTATAATGTTTTGAAATATTAAAACTAGATTCATTTAATTGAGAAACTGTTGCTTGAATTTTAGATTCTTCAAATTTTACAACTTCACCTTCTCTTAAATTATATGAATTTTTGGGAATAAATGCAACTTGAGAATCTGTAAGTTTTGTCGCAACAATACCAATTGCTTTACTATTCTGACCTATAATTTTTTCACCAAGTATAAGATCTGATGTATTACCTGCAGGTCCAGAAATAGAAGACAATATAACCGTAGGCGCAGAAGGTTCTGTAATATCTGTTGATTCATAAATGCCATGAACTTCAACAAGATCAGCAAGATTTAGTGAAATTTTATCATCTTGAACTCTTGTTCCATATGGATAACTACCATATGTTAATCCATCATCAAGAGTTCCATCACCAGAACCAGATCCTTCAAGAGTGGATTTATCAATTATAACTGTATTAACTCTATTTTTTCTCTTTTTCTTTGCTTTGGGTTTAGTTTTCTTCAACGTATATGTTAGTCTTGCTGCACCATCAGCTGCTCCTAAATTATAAATTTGAAGTGATGTTGAAGCAGCACTAAATCCAAATTTATCTGCAGTTAATAGTTCTGTAGATCCATCGGACCTAATCAATGAATATCTTTCTTCATCAAATGGTTGGAAAGTTTCATTTACACCCGCAGTAATAGGTGTTGCTAATTGATTCCCTGCAATAGTTACTGTCTCAGATTTTCTTATTATGATATAAGAATCTTCAAGATTTACTGTAGAGGTATTTGCTCTTGGAAGTGCACTATAAAGTGTATTATCGCTAGAAGATACTAATTTTGTTCCTATCACCTCAACATCATACAGCGTTGCTGCAGTTGCTGGTAGTCCTCCATCACATATATCAGTAACAGTAGTAACACCAGTAAGTGTTATGGCAGTAGAACCAACACTTACAACTTTAGCATATTTCGGTATTTCAGTACCTACTGCTCCACCACTAACATAAACAAAAGAATTGTAAGAAATTAAATCGCCATTATAAAGACTACCAGGAAATGCGCTATTTGAACCATATGCTGTACATATTCCTTGTCCATCAACGTTAGTAGTAGTTACAAGACCTATATTAAACTTTTTAGACGGAATTGTATCAGCACTAAATGTAGTTCCTACACCAACAACTCCACCAATATTTCCATGGATAGATGCAACATCCGATATTCCATAATTCGTGATAGCAATTGCAACTCTTCCATTATCAGTTCCATTAAACTCAAATGCCTCATTCAGCATAAAAGTTCCTGATTTATCATAAAGATCAAGAACATTAGTACCACTTACACTATCTTTAAGATATGCAGTCGCATCACTATTTTTTCCTTTTACAACAACTGGTGTGGTTAATGTAATATTCTCATTTAATGTAACCTGTGTAATAGTCTGAACATCATAAAGAGCAATGTTCCACTCATTTAAATTATCATTTTTAAGACTATATGAACCAGATTCTAATTTAAAATCATAAACTCTTGCTAGTCCAATTTCATTTCCTGCTGGTGTAGTTTGTGCGGATCCTACTCTAGAATCTCTTAAACTAAGAACATATGTATTACCTATTCCTACAAGAGGAGTTCCAAAAACTCTATTCAATCTTATTGTAGATCCAGTATTATAAAATAATGCTTCATTTTCAATAGTTTTTGTGACTCTTGGTTTTGGACAATCTGCATTAGTCGAAGTAATGGTTTCAATTTCATACCCTTTAACAAATGCCTTTCCTGGAGAAATTTGATATAATGCTAGATCATCATCTACCGGAGTCCCTGCAGAAGTAAGTTGTCCTTCCTCCAAAACTCCATTATTACCCATATTATCATTCAGGGATTCTCTAACCTTAACATCAAAAGGAGTTATAACATAATGACCAGATTCATCATATGTTCTTCTTGCTAATTCATCACTAACTACAGAATATTGAGTTTCTACACTTTTTGTTCTTAAAATACCATTTTCAACAACTGCCAATTCAATGAAATTTTGGTCATTTAAATTAGTTAAAGGTTTTTTGAAAAGCGATACCGATATTCTGAGTCTATCAGCACCTGGAGCAGCATAATTATTAAATCCGGTTGAATTATCAGTTAAAGATTCATCTTGATCAGAAGTAATAATTTCTTCGTTAATATAAAAACCTATTCTATAACTGGGAGTATTAGAATATTGATCAAGAACTAAAGTCTCATCATCTACATTTACAAAATTTCCTCTAATAAAATAGACACCATTAATGACTGAGAAAGAAGATCCTACTGAAGATGCATTCGTAGCAGCAGTAATTGCAAAAGTTTCTCCAGGAGCAAATGAACTATTACCAAGGAGACCACTTAAAATTTGAACTTCTGAACTCAATGATTCGCCACTGGCAAATACAGAAGTTGTATTATCTTGATTACTTGAAGCAATATAAGTTACATATAATGTTGTATTTCCTCTCTCCGAATCGGATGATAATAAAACACTATCAACAACAGCAGTTACTCCAGTTCTCTTACCAGTAATTTTTGATCCTATTAATTGATCAGTATAAGCATCTACTGGAACTCCCTGATAAGTATTATTGAGTTCAATAGCATGATAATTTCGATTATAAGCAGTATTACCTGGTATTACTTTCGCACCTTCCTTAAAGAAATGTTGTCCAAATCTTTCTATTTGATTTTGTAAAATAGATTGAAGAGACGTTAATTCTCTAGCCTGGACGGGGTATCCAGGCTTAAATAACACTCTATGAAAATTGTCAGTGGGATCAAAATCATCATAATAAGGTGATACGTTTAGATTTGTTATTTGAGACATAATTCTTTAGAACTGCAATATAACCTTGACATCTTCTTTTTGATTGGCAGACCGCGTGACGGATGGTCTATTATCCACATAAATTACGTTACCAGAATCTTTTGTGACTTCGGGATCTGCAATTCCATTTACAAATGATTGACCAAGGTAGTATGTCCTATTATTTATTACGGTTGAGACACCAGTAAAAGTATTATCGATTGACAATCCTTCGACAACTGATCCACCAATAATAGTTAATGCTCCGCCACTACCAGGAGATGAAGAGAACTCATTTTGAACAAATCCATATTCAGGATTCGTTATCGCAACTCCAACAGTATTAAATCCTGACATTGTTCTGTCTTGCCAGACTTTTAATACTCCCGTTGCTTGATCATAATTAACAACTCTCGCAACAGCAGTTGTTCCTGTAGAAACTACTTGAGTGACGAAAGAATCTGCCGCAAAAGTTGCTGAACTATAACCAATTCCAGTTAATCTAAGAGCTTGAACCGCACTGGCTTTATCAAGTGATAAAACTGCTGAAGATCCATATGCTTTAGGATTTTCAATAATACCAACTCTTGAAACTTGATTTCCTGTAATAAAATCCGGATTTTGAATATCATTTTCAAATCTAGAGTACATAAGGACATTTCTTGAACCCAATTCTCTGTAGACATCAAATCCATGCCCACCTTGCGGAGGAATAATAACATCAAATGATGGTCGGGTAATTCCTGTTGGAACTCCACCTTTAACTAAATCAATATTTCCCCACGTATATCCAGAACCTTGATTTGATATAACCACAGAGTCAACTTGTGAATCATTATTAATAGAAACAGTACATTCTGCTCCTGTTCCATCTCCATTGATTGGAACTTTTGTATAAACTACACCAGCAGTTCCAAGACCAACTCCTCTATTCGTAATAGTGGCAATTTTAAGAGATCCACCAACAGCATTATTACGAACTGAACTATATGTATCCGAAGTTGCCCAATCACTAGGAACTGGTAAATAATTAGTTGAATCAAATTTTACAATATCTGAAGGATTAATTGTATAAAGATATTTCCAAACATATCCATCACCACTAGTACCTGCCGTTCTTGGTTCTAAATCAATAAATTTTGGTTCATCAAGAGAAGGACTTCCATTTGGAGTTTCCGGTGTAGTGCCATTTTGCAAACAAGCATAAACTCTATAATCACTATTCATTACATAAAATGACGATCCATACAAATTAGTCGAACCCGATATTGGAGCAGTATTAGAAACACTGTAATCGTGGCGATACATATCATATTTGTTACCAGATCTCCAAGCAATTTTGGGAATTACTAGTTTAACATCGCCAGAATTAATCTTCTTCAGTGCAATAATTGTTTCCCAATATTCATTTTCATCATCAAAACTGTCAATAGGAGCAGGAGGACTATTATCCCAATCACTCTGAATGTCTGACGGATTTGGTAAACCAATAAAAGAATAATACGAATTATCTGTCGTGGTTATTCCAGCAAGAAAATTCCTTGCGTTCAAAATTCTAATTTGGTCGGTTATAATTGCGGCCATTTTTTATAATTTTTTAGTTATTTATGGTACGAGAACTAAGTGGGTTGTACCTATTCCCACAACAGTAAAGAGGAGATTGTTTCCAGATATTGACATTTGGACTGCTGTTGTACCAGAACCAGTAATGAATCCACCTTGTGCAGTTACAATACCACTAGTAACTACACCGTGAGAATAAGCAGTAAGAGAAGTTCCTACTTGTACATCACCAATCACAGTACCGTCAAAGTATTTACCAATAAAACTAGTAGCAGTTACAACACCAGCAACTCTAATACCTCCAGAATCTGTAGTAACAGCAGAACCTACAAGAGTTGATTGTGACATTATAAGACCTTTCCCACTTACTGTACCAGCAAATGTTGAAACACCTGTTACAAGAATACCAGAAGCACCAATAGTAACTGCTGATCCAACTACAGCAGAATCCATAGTTACGGATCCAGCTAAAGTAGAAACACCTGCTACATTAATTCCTGTAGGCGCAATAGTTACTGCAGTGCCTACTTCTACAGATGTTGTAATAGTACTAATTCCTGACCTGAAATTAGCAATAGTACCCATTCCAGTAACATTAATATATTCAAATTCATTAGGCATTCCTGCTGTTGCAGCTTCAATGGTTGCTGTTGTGGTAGCATCTATAGCAGTTACGCCACGAAGATCCACAACAGTAGCAATACCACTTATACTAATATTTGTAGCACCTATTCCACCTCTTACATCTAATAAATGAGCAGGAATAGTACTACCAATTCCAACAAATGATTCTCCTATGGTAATAGCACAAGTACTTCCCGTACCAATTCTTAAAGTAGAACCATCACCAATAGAAGAATAAACTTCATCAAAATTGGCATTAACTTTTCCACCACCTAATCTCAAGCCATCGCCTGTTCCATCATTAGCGGAAGAACCCGTATTTATTCCTAACTTTGCCATTATGGACTCCGAAATAATATAGAATCCATGATCACCTGATATATGGTTGCTGTTGTGGTAGCATCTATAGCAGTAACACCACGAAGATCTACAACAGTAGCAATACCACTTATACTAATATCTGTAACACCTATTCCACCTCTAACATCCAATAAATGAGCAGGAATAGTACTACCAATTCCGACTTGAGATTCTCCGACAGTTATAGCACAAGTACTTCCCGTACCAATTCTTAAAGTAGAACCATCACCTAT
>MPLV02131296.1_pt1 | contig 16934 bp, 18 predicted proteins | sample 1617331 | NCBI WGS metagenome assembly MPLV02 (sample SAMN05944802, study PRJNA350692) | marine metagenome | biome: marine; feature: ODZ; material: water; isolation source: 100 m water sample filtered on 0.2 um supor filter | place: Pacific Ocean | collected 2012-04-08 | depth 100m m | reverse complement strand
TGAATGGCCCTGGGCTCGAACGCTGAGGCAAATTGCTTAGCCTCAGAGGAAATCCGAGCCGACTTTATAGTTGTGGTCCCCTGCTTTTTGCCTGATGCCTTGAAAGGCAGGGGCTTCGCCTTCGGAAGCGAGACCCTTGCTACGGTTGACCTCATCTGGGAGACATGGCTACCCTGATTTTTTTGTGGAATCTCATCGGGTTGAATGGCCCTGGGCTGGAACGATGAAACGGAAACTCTTTGGGTGTCGCGCCGGATCAACCGTCCTCTCCGGGACGAAGGCTGGGTTGTCGCATAAACCTGAACCCGCCTTGGCGCCGAATGGGGTACGCGTATTGCCTGGGCGCTCACAACGACGGACCGGGTCGCTCCAGAATGTTGGGTCACATGCACTGCGCTGACGCTTCGTGGTTTAAACGCCTGCGGAACAACGCGCGTGACCTGTCTGACTTCCAGCTTTGTGGGCGGCGTCTGAACATCGGGTACGATCTTCGGCAAAACTCTGGGTTTTAGCAAAACAGCCTGCTCCACCCTCGTCTTTTTAATTTCCCTGATAGGTTTCTTGAGAATCGGTAACTTTCTTTTGACGATTTCCAGCTTGAAAGTTTTGTCAGGCGGAGAGATCAGCCGATCCTGAGACAAAATATAATTTCCGGCAAACATGACAAATATAAAATGCACACCCAGCGACATTATCGTCGAGTAACTTGTCGAATTATTTAGAGAGGATGTCATTTTTTAAATTAAAAAAATTTTATTCGGATTGCATTGCATCAGTTGCCAAAATAAAGTCCACGGCGCCTGCTTGTTTGGCGACATCAATGACATCCCCGAAAAGTTTAAATTCAACTGCTTTGTCCGCCTGAATTTCAACGATCTTTTTTTCCCGATCATGAAGCTCTCCTTGCAACACAGGAAGAAGGGCGTCTAACGAAATAGACTCCCCCTCATATTCAACTTGCCTCTGGGAAGTGATCAGGAGCGTAATATTTTTCTCTGTTTTGAGTTCAGACGACTCCACTTCTGGCAAATCGACTTTTTCCGATTGTTTGAAAGCGGACGAAGTCAGCATGAAAAAAATCAACAAAAGAAAAACGATGTTGATCATGGGCACCAGATCAAGCCGAAACTGTCCCCGTGGCTTAATAGGGACGATAAATGCCTCTTTTGGTCTATTTAACAATAGAAAACCCCTCGGCTCCCGCCAAACGGGAGAGATCCAGAATTCTGGCGAATAATTCGTAGCGAGTTGTTTGTTGCGCTTCGATGACCACTGTTTTATCGATGCGCCCGTTTAATTTCTGTTCAATTGTTTCCTGAAAGCTTTCAATCGAAACCAATTCGTTATTGATTTTGATCTTTTCATCGTTGTTGATTTTTACGATCAAGCTCTCCTCTGTCTGGGCATCCGCGGACTGTCCTTCCGGCAGACTGATGTCCATTCCCTGTCCCTGGATGGCGAAGGTCAACATGAAAAAAATCAACAGTAGGAAAACCACGTCGATCAAGGGAGCCATGTCCAGCTTGGAAATTTTCCTGCGGGGTTTCATTAAAATCATCGGCGTTTTCCATTATTCATTATCTGGAGAGTGCGTAGCTGGGTTGTTAAATCACCCCGTTCTTTTGCATTTTATCCTGGTGTTGATGGTCTTCGTCAAAATGATGAATCAGCAATTGACCGAATTTACTCAACAAAAAAGTCAGGCCCTCGATCTTTCGATCAAAATAATGCAACATCACGGTTACCGGAATGGCGACCGCCAAGCCTGCCGCCGTTGTCAATAAAGCCTCCCAAATACCTCCAGCCAGAATACTTGGGTCTACTTGTCCCTTGTACTCTGCAACCTTGTTGAACGCCTGAACCATTCCGACAACTGTTCCCAGCAATCCCATTAGAGGGGAGATCGTGGCGATGACCTCCAGCGTTCTTACATTTTTTCCTAGCTTGTTGACTTCCTCTTGAGCGGTTACGGACAGTTTTTCGGTCAATTTCCAGGTCGGCGTATTTTTGTGATGAACTCCTGCCTCCATGAGGCGGCCTACCGGTCCAGGTGAATTCTTGCAAAACTCCATAGCGTTTTTGGATTGCTTGTCTTCCAGCAGTTCCTTCAAGGCGCCAAAAACCTTGTCCGGATCTTCCTGGCATTTTTTGAAGTAATGCAAACGTTCGAAAATGATGGTCAGCGCAATAATGGAACATATTAAGATGGGGAACATAATAAAGCCCCCTTTAGTAATCAAACTGAATGAAGATTCAATTGCGTCTAACATAATTACCTTCCGAAGATTATTTATGATTTATTATTCTGCATCGACTGATAGAACAAACGCCTGCCAATAAAAAACTTTCACTAGGCAAACCAAACACTTGGCGCCATATTCAATCAATTTAATGAAATTGAAAACGATTGTCATTTATATTAGATTTACAGCTGATTGTCAACAAGGAAAACAGGGCCCTTCCGCAATATTATGATTACGTTTATTGAAGGTTTGCAAACCAGAGGGCGAATGGCCTTGTGAGATTTTGGGAGGAAACAGCCTAAAGAATTTCGGATATCCGTAAAAGTGGTTAAAAAAATTGGTAATTCATAATTATCCTGCTCACACCCCTCCTCTTCAGGTCAACCTTGCAACTGACCGGTCGTTTCGATCTATCTTGTTTTTTTCTATTTCAAGCGTCTAAAATGGGATAAATGATTTCTCATTCCTAAAGGTATTTTGTGCGCGACCCCAAACGTATTTTAGAAAAAATTCTCGGTAACGGGCAGAATCTGGATCAGTTTGAACAAACAGGTGAACCGCTTGAACAGTTGGTCAATTTCCTGCGCGATGTGGTGAAGTGTCGCCGAACGAGGCAGTGGATCGCTGATAACTACGGTATTGATATGGCGGTTTCTCCAGAAACGTTTTCCCTTCTACTTGACATTCCCCAGATCAACTTCATCGAAAATTCAAACCGCCTGCTGGAGGTCGAAAGCATCTCCCTCAGGGAAATGAGAAATCCAGGTGATCCCGTCACCGTGGGCAACCTCAATTCTGTTTTGCGAGAGTTCTACCGTAATCTTGAATCCATCCAGGGCCGATTACTGAATGATTATCCCGATCCTTTTTTGACCGGAGAGATGCGTGGGAAATGGGTCGATTCGGTGATGGAGCAGGTCAGTGGATTGAAAAAACTCCACGGCAAATTGACGGGCTATCTCTTTAATCTGGGCAAAGTGAAAACCATTGAACGCGATTTTGCGGAGCGGTTTCCTGCTTCGATCAAGGCTCACCCTTTACGCAGGACCTGGCCGACGGTTGAAAGGGAACTGGAGTTTTACCGAAAATGCAATGACATGAACGAACGCTGGAAGGCTATCGATTTTGACTTGTTCCAGGTTATTCGCGAGGATGGTCTTTCCAATTTGCGGGAGAATGTTCAGGAGATGGGCAATTTGTTGTGGAAGCTTGTATACAACCGCAAACCTGTGGAGCGATGTCTGGACAGAATAGGAATCGAATTCACCGATACGCGAAGCGTCTTTGATGCCGACCGGATAAAGCTGAGTAATATTTAACAGAGTCCCCAAAAATGGTCCTGCTGACCTCAACGTGTCACCCTGAGCCAGTGGTATTTGACCTTTGCACTGGTTACCCAGCACAGACCTTCTTGCCCAAAGGGTATGCCGAAGGATGAGTGCTTTACCGCTTAGCGCGGCACAGGCTCAGCGGCACTTTTCTAGTCTGTCCGGCAGATTTAATCAGCCTATGCTTTGACCTGAAAGCCTTCGACTTTGTCGAGAAGCAGATGTTTCAGGTTGGTCTTTTCCTGTGCTTTGCGGAGCGCTTCTTTACCTTCTTCTTTGATCTTGTTCAATCGTATATCGAGTCGGGTCAGGTTGCTGAACAGCGGTAAAAATTTGGCCAGATATATGGCGCCCTCGTCCGTGATATCGTTGTCGGATATGTTCAGATTCTGCAGGCTCAAAAGATTGTCAGATACCGCGATATATTTAACCCCCTCGTTACCGATCTGATTATAAAACAGGTTAAGCGAGGTCAGGTTCACCAGCACTTTGGACTGGGCCAGCCATCTAACTCCCTGAGGTCCCATGAGGTTGGTGCCCATGGCCAGCGAAGTCAATTCGCTGAGAAACTCGAATCTCGAGATGTCCTTGGCACCGTATTCCTTAACATAACCCGCTGTTATATCGAGTGTTTTTTCGTCCTTGCTCAGATTGGCCCGAACCAGTTGCTCCGTTTCGGACATAGATTTGGTATAACCCTTAGCTTCCTTGTTGCCTTCATAATGCATGGTATTGCTTCTCCACAGGTTCCTTATATTTTTGGATGATGCCATTATACATTTCATTAGCCGTTTGAGCAATAAAGTAACACAAGTGCGCGATAGAGTCGCCTCTTTAGAAGTGTCGACTGGATGCGGAAAATTGTCTCTGGAAGGAGAGATTTTCTTGCTTTTGCCGGGAAATCTTTTATGATTGGGGGCATTCGAAGCGGTAATAGTAACTGGACAGTAAAGGAGTTGATGGGATGGGCAAATTATACCAATCTGACCTGGAAATGAGCTTGGGAAACAATGTCATCGTTACGCAGATGACGCAGGCGATTAACTGGGCGAGGAAATATTCTTTTTTTATCTATCCATTCATCACCGCATGTTGTGGGATGGAGTTTATGTCCGTGGCGGGTCCCCGATACGATCTAGATCGTTTTGGCGCCGCGTTCCCACGGTTTTCGCCGCGTCAGGCTGACCTGCTTCTGGTAGTGGGTACCATCAGTCACAAGCAGGCACCCATTTTACTGAAAGTCTATAATCAGATGACAGAGCCTAAATGGGTGGTCGCTTATGGTGTCTGCACAGTTTCTGGCGGATTCTACGACAATTACACAACGGTGATGGGTATAGATACTATCATCCCGGTGGATCTTTATATTCCGGGTTGTCCGCCACGTCCGGAAATGGTGATCGATGGATTGATAAATCTTCAGCAGAAAGTTCAGAAAGAGACGTTGCAGGATCATGTGAAAGGCCCCGCGCCTATCACCCCCGCCTCTCGCCTGTAATATCCAGAATTTTTCCAAAAGCCCCGGTTTCTGTCTTAATGAGACAGGAACCGGGGCTTTTTAAATTGGTCTGTCATGTAGTTTTGTGTTCAGGGGGAAGAGGGGGTTCTCCCGATTAATTTTTGCGCCGCTTCCCTTTCGATTTTGCTGAGACCTTTATAGTCGATCATTTTCTGGATGCCTTCGATTTTTGACACAATGTAATTATCGAATTCTTCTTTTTCCTTCACTTGCAGAATAATTTCTCCTTCCTGCTTAACAAAACGCTTTTTTAGAAACTCGAAATAGAGTGTCAGCCGGGTAATGGGGTCTGTCACTTTTAAACTATGCTGAATGAATAGCAGGGCTTCTTTTTTTCGGTTCACTTTATAACCCAGGCGCGTGTTATCCGTTTTATTCATCTGTAGTTCGAACAGCTCAAACGCTTTCTTCCGGGTTTCCGGTGACACGGTGGGGGTTGGGATCGGCAGGTGCTTGGCGGCTACAATTTCCAAGAGGAGAGCGGGGTTCCCCGCCTGTTCGCTCAGATAGGCGGCTTCTCTTGAGTGCTCGCGGTTCAATCGGGTGACTTCTTTTAACAGCGGTTTCATTTTTTCTATCGCTTGTCGCAGTTGTTCAAGTCGCTCTGCATCGAAAGGAGATAGAAACCACTGTGTTTCACGGGGGATATTAAATTGTTCTCGCACTGGTCGGGCGTAAAAGCCATTGAGAATTTTTGACAGGTCGTCGATGAAAAATGTTTCTACGACATCCTCGAAGTAAGGGAAATTTAAAATCAAAAAACGCGGATCGGAAATAATGTTGAGTCCATAGGCTTCCAGTTCGTTGACTGGGCCGATAAATTTTTGCGTCAGGTGAAGAGATTCATGAAGGTGCGTGGCTTCCTGGTATGCTTTGTCATCAATTAAAATGGCGGCGGGCGAAATGCGGATGGTGTCGAATGTGGCGTGGGCCAGTTGCTGTGGGGCGAGCAGGGCATCGGACCAGGATTGGATGATGTACTGACGAAGCGGTATGATCGTCAGTTCAGGTTGTATCGTTTTGAGCCGTTTAAGAACTCTGCGCATTCGCTTGGCAGCTTTAAGGTGAAGTGATTTCCCTTCATGGCAATTGGCGCATCCGAGTGAATGGAATCCGGGAATTGAAAACACAACAGGTTCTTCATTCTGGTTCAGCGCAATAGAGATATCGAACGTATCGGTGGGCGGGTTGTCTTCTGCAAGGGGCTGGGGAAGGTGGGGTTGAATGAGTCGGTTTAGTTCTCCCACATCGGTACTGGCTGAAACGCCATGGGCAAACAGGGTGCAAAAAATCATCGCGCAGGAAACTATGAGTTGTCCCTGGATGAGGAGCCTCAAAATTATTTATCCAGAACGTTCAAGCGTTGCCAGACACTGATTACTTTGCGACCGTTGCGGTCCTCTTTGAGTCCGTCCCAAACTGCGAAGGCGATCAGGCTGGGTTCCCTGCGAGTTAAATCGGCATCCCATTTCCCTGTTTTTGGCATATCGCGTAGGAACACAACCGTCCACACACCATCCTTCCATTCGCCAAAGCCTTCTACATTCTGTTTGTAAGCAGGTTGGGGGGTCACCGTGCCGAATCCCTCGGCGTTGAGTTCTTCCACAGCGTTATCTCCGGTACTGTTAAGTCGGAAGACCGGGTTTGACATGACGCCGCCAAAAATAAGCGCGTCCATATCGACACCCCCGGTGGAGTATTCCATATCCGACTCGGCTTCAAGTGTTTCTTCAAGGCCGGATTTCCAGTGCCAGATGTTTACGGGTTTTCCACGATTACCCATTCCAAAGAAAGGTTCGTTGTGACCGTGAGTGTGCAGGGTGACCTCACCAAGGGCAAGCTGGACAGCCACGCCGTCGCGGAAAACATCCTGGGTCAATTCAGAAAACGCGTTTTTGGTCGGATCCTCCCATTTTAGCCGGATGGCGAGTTGTTCGCCGTTATTGACGGAAGCGAAGTTGATAACTTCTATAGCATCACGTCGTGCCGAGAGAGGCCGCAACACCAGATTGGTTGTTTTGACTCCATCCCAGATAGGGCTGTTAACATCGGTGTTCAATTCGAAGTCCTTGCGGAAGGAATAGACATCTGTTTCAAATTCACCTTTTTTAGCTTCTTTGGTGAACCGTGAGCGGATGTAGTGAACCAATGCCCAAAGGTCGTTTTCCGGTAGATGCGAGTACGCGCCCATCGGGGTGCCATCGAGACCTGAACTCAGAGTCCGAAAGATGTCCGCCGCTTCGAATCCGGCTTTGTAATAAGCAGGGGCGGTAATATCGTGAACGAAGACAGCGTGTTTCCATGCATCAAATAATGAATCCGCCAGTTCGCCATCACCGCGTAATGATTCCCCGTGACAGTTAACGCATTTATGTTTGGTGAAAAGATCCTTGCCTTTGGCTATCAGTTCAGGCCTTGCAGGCGGGGGATCGTTTTCAGTGATTTTTTCTCCCTGAGGTTCCTTGCTGAAACGCGGGGAGAAGTTTTTGATCAGATTAATGAGTGCCCATGTGTCCTGGGGTGTTAAAGCATCACCCCAGGCAGGCATTGAAGTTCCCGGAACGCCTTTAACAATGGTTCGGTACAGGTCTTCATCTCTGGGTAAAGAACCCGTTGGGGTAGAACGGAATTTAAAAATACCCCTGCGAAAATCCCTCGGCCAGGGATAAAGATACTCCACTGCGGCGCCACCACCATTGCCGTCTTTTCCATGGCAGAAGACACACATATGGAGGTATATGTTGCGTCCTCTGGCAAGCAGGCCTTCGGTCTGTTCCATTTCAGGTTTAGATGCACCTAAATCGCCGTGAGCTCCTCGAGTGCGAAACAAATCGCCCTCACCACCGTCATCACCATGATGATGTTCCATGGGTTTTTCGTTAACGCGGTATTCGCTACCCGGAGCTTTACTACTATGGTGCTCATGTTCGCCTTGTGGCAGAGCGGATTCCGGAAAGATCGCTAGGGTTAGTAGCAGGACTGATGTACGGACAAAAAAGTTTGCAGGCCAACTCAGGCCGGTTGATGATCGGCAGAACAGTTTCATGCAGGTACCTCTGGGGTCAGGGCGGTCCACTTGAGTTTCTTCCAGTTGACAAGAAGAATTATGGATCGCCATGCAGGTTAATTTAAGGGTAAAATTCTTCTAACCTCCTCGACAGACGTTAAGATGCCTAATACGTCACTTTAGATTTTAATTAGAGGGACGAAGCATGGGCGCGATCTAGAATATTTTAGCGAATAAAGTGTTTATTAGTCAGCGGGTTTTCCCCTAACCATTTTAACACCCTGGTCCAGGTCCCCCATTTCTTTGAGATTGAAATAGTCTTCTTTGAATCCGAGTCCAAAATACCATGCGTTGTCTAGTCCCCTTTCGGTATTGGTCCACAGGTAATAACTGCCACCGTTTATAAACGCACTGGGTAACCCGATTCTTTCATTGTCCTTACTTTTTATGGGACGCGATGGATCGTATAGAGACTTCAATTCCGTTAGTGTGGGGAGCCTCCAGTCATCAAACCCGGCGAACTTTTCAGAGTTTTTAGAAGCAACATACTCCAGCGCCTCATACCAGTTCATTCCTTTTTTAAGTTCATGATATGAGTCAGCCTGTTGCCATATCAGCCCCGATTTCAGGTCCCGCACCGTTCCATTGCCAGTGTCAACATAATTGGCGGCCCGGGCGGTGTTGAGATGAATCATTCCCGCTACCATCATAATAGGGAGCAGTGCTATTGTTTTTTTTATTCGACCCCACAGTATTTTTTGTGTGGCGTGAGAATTATTTTTTGTGAGTGTTCGATTTCGCATGTGATATCTCAGAAATAATTTCCGACCATTATGAGTAGTATGATTATACAAAATATGCACCACCAAATGCTACTGACAGTATTCCGATGATATAAACCTGTTTGCAAAAGAGGGGATTCCAGTTTAGAATCTGGTCTGTCTTCATAAAACAACGTGTTAACGCTCCAGGCGTCAAAACTCCAGGGAGAACTTGAAATAGATAATTTAATACAGTTCCTTATTGATTTTGCAGGCACCCTGCCGCCTTTGCTTCAGTTGCTACTCGGAATGTTCGTGACTTTTGGCATATTCAAGTGCCTGATCACTATCATCGACTTTATCGAAGATAAACGAGAAGGGAAATAGCAGTTTTCAGCCAGATAAAGAAAATCCCGCCAGAATAGTTGTCAAAATCCTTATAGAAAAAAACAAAAAAAGACCCCGCTCGTTAGAGCGAGGTCCTTTATGTGACTGGGGGCTTCCGTGGGCTCCTGTCAGCAGGAACTTTCGGAAGCTCCCTTTATTAAATTACTAGACAAAGGATCACCTCCTTTCATCCAGGGGGACCACATACACGCTTGAGACTCCCCTGGCGTCTGCAGGCGTGCGTTTCCTCGACATGTTGAAGCAATTTCCACGAAATGTCAAAGGGGTAATGATTTGTTATCAGCCGGTTCTAAACCGCTTTAATTTTTAAGGGGAGTTGTGAAGTTTTAACTAGCGAACAGTGGCATCACGCTGGTGCTTGATCACTCCTCAGGACACGGTTTATTTCCTGCTCAAGAACATCAAAAGAAACGGGTTTGGCAAGGTAGCCGTTCGCACCTCCTTCTAAAGTTGTCCGTATGATTGTTGGATCTGGTTTCCGCATGATCATAAGAAAAGGAATGTTTTGTAAAACAGGATCTTTTCGGGTTTTAAGTAGGAGCTAGAGACCTATGGATTGTGTCTTGCCAATATTCAAGATAATCAGGCTGATCTGGTTTTTATTAAGAATATGTAGCGCGCGTCTCAGGTTTTTAGCAAAAAAATGTTGCTGTAACCGCCGGACTTGAATTTGGATTTAAGATTTCTCCTTAGGAGAGGATTTTCGTCCATAAGTAAAATTCCTAAATCGAGGCTGAAAGTTTTGTCGGTCATCTGTGGAATGGCACTCATTTTTATAAAGCAATAATGAGATCCTTACACATTTATATTACAAATTGATGTGAGTATTATCACAGTTGTGTGTCAATTTCAGGGGAAGTCATGGCCGATCTTCGACCATGAGAATACTGGAGAGGCAAGGAAAGGGGGGGGCGTGTGCGCAGATTTTCCGCTTCGAGCGGTTTTTGGGTGATTTATTTGGCTTTTTCCAGACAGTCGGTTTCCAGTTCCTTGCTTACGATGTTATTGCATTTTTTGGGGTCAGCCTGAACTACGGCAAAGCAATATGACTGGCTGTCTCGGTTAACGATCAATGTGCAATAGTAGGTGCTGTGGTCTTTGTGCATGAATCGATTAACGGGATCTTTTATTGGATTTAATGCCAGGCAAAGATTGCGTCGGTCATTGACAGAAATTTTCCCACTGGATTTTGCGGCAACGGATTCGCCGGGGCGTTTTGCTCTGGCGTCACTTGTTTCTGTGTCACATACTTTTGGGTCAGGAACATCTACGGCTTCCAAGGTTGGCAGAAAACTAATCAGGCTTAGAAATAGAATTGCCAATCCGGCGCAAGCTAATTTCCTCATCTTTTCTCCTCCAATTAGGGGGCGTAAGCAATAAAGTTCACGCCAGTCTTTTTTACGACACAAGCATTTTGGAAGGATAAACCATTTTTAGGAAAAATCCAATGACCATTTCCTCATATGATTGAGGAGGAAGATTGTTTTGCCGCATTATGACTGAATTTTTGCCCTTTTTGAGGGGCGTTAACTAGTCATGAACCTTATTTAAAATCAAGAACCGCTCGTGAAATTCATGTTTACGCTGAAAACGAGGTTGTAAAGGAATATTCGGATTGAGCGGTGGCATAAATGAGCAGGGTGGAAGCCAAAATCACCGTCATGGAAGATTTGATGGATTCTATGCTGAATTTGTTTTTACTCAATCTCTATTTTATTGGCAAAGAGGTTTGTTGTCGGGGCATTCTTCTAGAATCTCGGCAAGGGTTGTGTCCCCGAAAGTGTTGATCAGCGCTTCGATGGACAGATTGATCCTTGTATGCAGAGGACAAAGGTTGGTCCCGTGGTTTTCCAGTTTCAGGGGACACTCTTTGATTGAGTTGATCGGATCGATCGCATTAATGACTTCCAGAAGAGTCAGGGAGTCTGACTTTTTGGCCAAGCTGAATCCACCATGAAGTCCTCTTTGTGAATTCAAAATTCCTGCTCGGCCCAGACTTTGTAGCACCTTAGAAAGATAGCTTTCTGGAACTTGCGTTCGGGCTGCTATTTCCTGAGTGGTGAGAGGTTTTTCGGTTGGAGCGGCAAGATACACCACAGCACGCAAAGCGTATTCTGCTGTTTGGGAAATCATGGGCTAGTCTTTGTCGGTTAAAAAATGGATAAAAAGATCTTGACATCTAATGCTATCAGAAATAGAATCAAATTAAAAGTAGACATGAGAGTCTTTATATCTGCTTAATGCCCCGGTGGCTGAGAGTGCCTTTATTTTAAACAGCTTAAGTCTTTTTAGGATTTTTCTATGAGTGAACTTAGCGAAGGAAGCACAATCAACGAATGGGTCAAGGATGAGATAAGCCGAACCAACATATTCCAGGAACTGGAAATCGACTTCTGTTGCGGTGGGCATCAGACTTTACAAGATGCCTGTCAGGAAAAAGGTTTGAATCTGAACGATGTGGTACAGAGATTAAAAAAAACGGGAGATGAAGATCTAGGTGAAACTGTCGCCGATTGGACAACCGTTTCACCAAAGGAGTTGGTTGATCACTTGGAATCGACGCATCACGCTTATTTGAAGCAGGCGATTCCAGTGTTAAACGAATTGATAGAAAAGGTTGTCCAGGCACATGGGACGCGTCATCCTGAACTTATTCAGGTGCAACGGGAAGCCATTAATATGTTCAATGATCTTGAATCGCATTTGTTAAAGGAGGAAAGAATACTATTTCCGATGATACGCAGTGCTGGCTACACAGTTCCCGCTAGAGAGTACCATTGCACTAATTTTCAGGGACCCATCCATGTTATGCGGGCAGAGCACAATCAGGCGAACCGGTCTCTAGATAACGTTCGTAAATTTACGGACAATTATAAAATGCCTGCTGATGGTTGCTCGTCTTACGCTTTGATGTTGGAAAAAATGAAGGAATTTGAAATGGACCTGCATGTACATGTTCACAAAGAAAATAACATCCTGTTTCCAAGTGTATTGAAAACAGAGGGAAGTGATCGAGTGGCATAAAAGAAAAAAAATGAACTGAATTGATTTGGTTTGCTGGGTGACTTGAGTCACTGGTCCTGTTTTTTTCGGCAGGGTCAATATAAAAACGGTTTTTCCCTCAAGATTGCTCTAAGCGATGATCGTGCCGGAATGATCTTCTGCAATTTTTCGGCAAATAGTCAAGCCCATTCCTGTTCCGTTGTGTCCATCTTTTGGATTGAGTTTTTCGAAAGGTTTGAAGGTTTTTTCTATGCCTATCCCGTTGTCTTTAACTGAAATCTGCCATTGGTGATCCACGGTTCTTTGGCTGTTTATACTTATCCGGGGTGGGGTGTCATTTTTACAGAACTTTAATGCATTTGAAATCAGGTGATGGAAAAGTAAATGAATGTATTTGGGGTTCCTGTAAATTTCTGGAAGGCCACTTGATTTAATTTCTCCCTGAGTTTTATCAATCACATTTCGAAGCTCAGAAATCACATTCTGCACAAGATCTGAAAGATTGAAACTGTAGAAGGTTCATTCTCGCTGGTGATGGAGGCAAAGCTGGTGAAGTCATCAAGGAGTTGTGAGCCGCGTGCCGCCGCAAATCGAAGACGTTCCATAACACCTTTTTCTTTATCCGGAATATCCGAGAGATTGAATTCCAGCAGATCGCTCAGGGTTTGTACTTTACGCGGAGGCTCTTGTAAATCGTGAGTAGTGATCTTTAAGAAACTGGATAATTTCTGATGTTACTGCGGTATATTTTTTTTGCAAACCTTCAATTTTAATCACAGAGTCATCCCCACAGGAGGCGGAATTAAAAACATCTATTAAGTTTATTCAGTGAGCTTATCGAATTTGAAAGTCGTGCATCGTCTGTGGAGTAATCCAATCCAAATCGACCCGAGTCACTTTTGCCGATGGCGGACCCTGTCGGCACCACTCAATTAAAAGTTCCAGGTTTTCCTGGTCACCCTCCGCGTGAATTTCCACCCAACTGTCCGGCAAATTGCGTACCCATCCGACCAGAGAAAGTTCCAAAGCCCGCGTTTGCGTCGATGCGCGGAAAAATACTCCCTGCACCCGCCCATGGACCATGATATGAACCGCTGAATCTGCCATAAATTGCTATGGTTACTCTTTAGGAGGCGCTTTGTGAAAAAGATGCTGTACTTCACGGTAAACCTCAAACTTCGACCCGGTTCCTATTCTGGAACCAAACTTGCCCAGGTCGCGCATGATCCGCTGAAATTCCGATGTGTTGCCAGAAAAATTTTCAATGAGCAGGCCGAAAGAGGCCTGCTCTTCTGGGTCCAGCCTTTCGTTTATCTTCCGCAAACGAAATTTTAGTGGCTCAAAATCCTTTTCCATAACCCGCATCATACCATATGAGGGCACCAACTTTCCCGGGATGCCAGTTAAAAAACTCTTCACTTAAGAAACCGGCTTGACCCACCGTTATGTTTTATGGTATATAGCGTAAGACACCGTCAATAATTTCCAGGTGAACATATGACAGCCAACAACTATATACGCAGGAATGCCGGGCTATTCGTTTTCCTGTCGATTTTTTTATTCTGGCCAGTGGCACTTTGGGCTGGAACTTCTGAGATCAAAGTAGCGGCGGCCTCAAGCATGAAACTGGTTTTTGAGGAAATCGCAAAAGAGTTTCATGACGAGAATCCCGGAATAAAAGTAAAACTTTCATTCGGTTCCTCGGGAAACTTTTTCAGTCAGATAGTGCATGGTGCGCCTTATGATGTTTTTTTCTCCGCTGATACAAATTACCCTAGGCAACTGGTTAAGGAAGGGAAGAGTCTGGGCGATACCCCAGTCGCCCTGTACGCGATAGGATGCATCGTTCTTTGGGTTCCTGACTCCGTGGGGTTGAACGTAAAAAAAGAAAAATCTGCTGCTCTCCTGAATTCGAAAATTATAAAAATAGCTATTGCCAATCCCAAACACGCGCCCTATGGCAGAGCCGCAATTGAATGGATGAACAAGACAGGGATTTATTCTCAGGTCAAATCCCGTTTTGTGCTGGGAGAAAATATCAGTCAGGCAACTCAATTTGTACATACGCAGGCGGCTCAGGCTGGCATCATCGCCCGTTCACTGGCTGTAAATCCTGAAATGAAGTCCACCGGATCATTCTGGGAAATCCCTACAGACGAGCATAGCCCTATTGAGCAGGGATTCATTATTTTAAAGGGTACACGGAATCCGTTAGTAGCTGGTTCGTTTGCTGAATTCGTAACCGGCCCAAAGGGAAGCCGCATTCTTAAAAAATACGGCTTTAATATTCCCACTATCCGTGGCAGGGGATTGCTGTGACTCGTCTTTGCAATTCAATTTTTCTGGGCGCAATTTATGATCACTGACCCTCTACTTCTATCCATCAAGTTAGCCACAGTGGTATCGGCTTTGTTGTTTCTTATCGGGATTCCTTTGGCGGGATGGCTGAGCATCACCCGATTGCGATGGAAGTTTTTAATCGAAGCGATTGTCGCTCTCCCAATTGTCTTGCCCCCGACCGTCCTTGGTTATTATATTCTTGTATCCATTAGCCCCAACTCTTCTATAGGTTCCATATATCTCGATGTATTTGGAAGCGCGTTACCATTCAGTTTTCCTGGTCTGGTGGTCGCTTCTGTCCTTTACAGTCTTCCTTTTGCTGTGCAACCTTTTCTTGCTGGTTTTGAGTCTGTTGATAGGCGTCTGAGCGAAGCGGCATGGACACTTGGAGCTTCGCGTCTGAAAACGTTTTTAACCATTGTGCTTCCATCATCCATTCCGGGATTGATCACCGGGGGAGTACTTTCCTTCGCGCATACTCTGGGTGAGTTCGGAGTGGTACTTCTCGTGGGCGGAAATATTCCCGGATCGACTCAGGTTGTATCCATTTCAATTTACGATCAGGTTCAGGCACTCGAATACGAACAAGCCGGACAAACATCTTTAACACTTCTGGTCTTCTCATTTTTTGTACTCTCTCTGGTTTACGCGACCAACAGGAAGGTGTGGACGATATGGCCGAAAAACTCCTGATCGATATTCAAAAAGATTTTCCAGGTCGCCAGATTTCCATTCAAACGGCGTTGGAACTGACTCCTTCCTGGACCGTACTGTTTGGTCCTTCGGGCGCTGGAAAGTCCACGGTATTAAGATGCCTCGCCGGGTTGGAAACACCCGACGATGGTGAAATCTGCTTTGGCAATGAAATTTGGTTTAGTAAAAACCAGAAGACTTGCATTACGCCACAGCAACGCGAAACAGGATTTTTCTTTCAGGATTATGCTTTGTTCCCTCACCTCTCTGTAAAAAAAAATATAGGCTATAACCTGACAGAAATTTCCAAAGATGAAAAGAATAAGCGCATTGCCCGCATGGTCGACACCTTTGATCTATCAAAGCTCGAAAACAGAAATATACAATCCCTTTCAGGAGGAGAAAAACAACGAGTAGCCCTTGCGCGAACCTTATGTCGGTACCCCAGGCTTCTACTATTAGACGAACCTCTTTCGGCACTCGATAACCCATCCCGCATTCGCCTGCGAAAAGAACTCCGGGACTTGCTCCGACAGTTCAAAATTCCCGTGATTCTGGTCACCCATGACCGAACCGAAGCTCTTTCTCTAGGCGACAGGATGATTGTGATGAACCATGGAACTGTGTTGCAGGATGGACCCATTGCCGAGGTATTCAGCAAACCCAATCAGAAAACTACAGCGGGAATTGTCGGCATGGAAAATGTTTTTCCTGGCTCTATTAGGGAAAAGAAAGACGGGCTCGCAATAGTCGAAATTAACGATAATTTGCTTGAGGCGGCCAACTTCGGACTGGATACCGGCCCTGTGATGGTGGGGATCAGAGCTGAGGACATCGTTATCCGACTGGCCAGGGAAACAAACAGCAGCGCCAGAAATCAACTGAGAGGAACCATTGAAGCGGTGGTGCTGGAGGAGTCGCTGGTGAGGCTGACTGTAAATTGCGGATTCTCCATCGACGCGCTCATCACTCGTGAATCCAAAGAAGAAATGAAACTCGATGTTTCCAGAGAAGTGACGCTGTCTGTCAAAGCGACAGCAATTCATTTATTCCCGCATTAGGGGATGTAAGCGCGAAGAGCTGAGCAACCGATGTGGAGAAATCTTTAGAACGAGGACCAGAGAAGTTTTTCCATTTGGTACGGTCCTTCAAAATTTCAACATACGCCCGTACTGTCTTTCACTCCGTTTTTATCATGATGCGGTCGCTTTATTTGATATATTAAAGACAGTCCTTTAACACTCACCACTCAAGGCAATACAATGGCTCAATTCCCTATGGCACTGCTTTCGCGAATCCTGATGATTCTGCTCTTCTCATGGACTTTCTATCCTGCTCCAAACGGATTCACAGAGGAATACGCTGTGCCTCATTCCGGCTCGCCCTACCTTTCGCTGGATGAATTGGAAGATGATGAAATTCTTCACCTGCCCACGGGAATCAAGGTGAGTTTCGACCAGATGCAGTCTGCCATTTCATCCTCCAGGGTTATCTATATAGGGGAAACGCATGACAATCTTGAGGCGCACCGGGTACAACTTGAAATCATCAAGGATTTGACCCGCCGTTTTCCCGGAAAAATATCCGTTGGCATGGAAATGTTCCGTCGCTCGGCGCAACCGGATCTCGACC
>MPLV02005520.1_pt1 | contig 17079 bp, 17 predicted proteins | sample 1617331 | NCBI WGS metagenome assembly MPLV02 (sample SAMN05944802, study PRJNA350692) | marine metagenome | biome: marine; feature: ODZ; material: water; isolation source: 100 m water sample filtered on 0.2 um supor filter | place: Pacific Ocean | collected 2012-04-08 | depth 100m m | reverse complement strand
TCTGCAGGAGTGGATCCCTGTGTGTGGGGAGCTTATTGCTTAGTTCAGCGCGGGTGGGCGGCCATTAGCTGCTGCACTTCACCTGCGTGGTAGCTGCTGCGGGTCAGCGGCGTGCTCACCACCTGGAGGAACCCCAGCTCGGTTTCCCCTATAGATCGGAAATGCTCGAATTGTTCAGGTGTCACGAAGCGGTCGACCGGCAGATGCTTCGGGGTTGGCGAGAGGTATTGGCCGATGGTCACAATGTCGACTTGGTGACCGCGTAGATCCTCTAGAACCTCAATTACCTCAGCATCTGTTTCTCCTAGTCCCACCATTAGTCCAGATTTGCTGTATGCCTTTGGCCAACCTTGTTTTACCTGCTGGAGTAGCTCGAGAGATCGCTTGTAGATCCCTTGGGGGCGAGCTCGTGGGTAAAGCCGGGGCACAGTCTCAATATTGTGGTTGAGCACGTGGGGAGCTGCATCCATCACCTTGGCTAGGGCATCCGCGTTGCCGCTGAAATCCGGAATCAGCAACTCAATCGTGGTGGTTGGAGAGCGTTGACCTATGGCCTCGATGCAGGCTACGAATTGACTAGCCCCTCCGTCGCTGAGGTCATCTCGGGTTACGGACGTGATCACTACGTGGCGAAGCTTCATTTGGGCAACGGCTTCGCTAAGGCGCTCTGGTTCGCTGGGGTCTAGGTGGCGTGTGGTTTTGTCGAAGTCGATGTCGCAGTAAGGGCAAGCACGGGTGCAGCCCGGTCCCATGATTAGAAAGGTGGCAGTACCACTTGCAAAGCACTCACCGATATTCGGGCAGCTTGCTTCTTGGCACACCGTATTCAGCTTCAGGTTTGCCAGTAGGTTTGATACGTCGCCGACAAGCTCTTGCTGTGGAGCCTTCACGCGCAGCCATTGAGGTTTCAGCAAGGCCTTCTTACTCATAAGTTCAGCCTAGAGAACCTCGTTGTACCAGCCATTCTGGGCGGCTTCATCTTCTAGAATGTCTTTGACGGGATGTAGCGCAGCTTGGTAGCGCACTTCGTTCGGGACGAAGGGGCCGCAGGTTCGAATCCTGTCATCCCGATTGATCGCTACAAATCCAGCTAATGCCTTCGGCATTAGGCATCAATCGGTTTCGCGATCAGTCTGTAGGTCTCTGGTTGGAGATGCGTGGAGACCTATAACAGCTGTTGATGGACTTGTAATGCCCAGGTCAAAGAAAAGCTTGCGCAAGCTGCTTGACTTTTGTCATGGAGGTTAAAGGCCTATGGGGAGCCTGAAGTGATGAAGCCAGCAATTTTGGTTTTGGTAGCAGCAATCGCGACTGTTTTCTTTGTTCTAAATCCACGCATTGTTGTTGATCACGGTCGACCGATTTACCTTGTTTCTTGTCGAATGGAGTGGTCAGCACATTGGTTAGGAGCTTTTGGCAAGGGCGGTCTATTGGGGCTCTACTCACTCGACAACGCTGCTCAAGCCGTTGTGTCAAGCACTCCTGTCGAATATGTCTCAAAGGATGAGCAAATGGCAATGGCTATGAGCACCCTGATGAAGCCTTGCCGCTGAGTGTTTGCCTCATCAAGAGGTTACGTACCCTTAGCGATGTGGGAAAGTCACGAGAAAGCTATGTCGCTTAAATCACCATGCCAAGTAGCGGTAGTCTCGATTTCAGAGAAGACGTTTGCTTGGCAGTGGCGATTGACGACAGCAACAACGTCCATAACTACATCTATATATCCTTGCTAGATGCCTATGCCCATCAGCTGGTTTTGGTGAGCTAGTGATAGTGGCATTAGCTGATGTTTTGGTGCTTGGTGCTGGCCCTGGTGCGCTTGCTATTGCCGTAGCCCTAGCTGAGGAGGGCCTAAAGGTTTCAGCATTGAACGATGGCAATCCCAGTAAGCCATGGCCATACACCTATGGCATCTGGGGTGATGAGGTGGATGCCTTTGATATGGGGCATCTGCTTGAGCATCGCTGGCAGAACACAGTCAGCTTTTTTGGTTTTGGTGCAATTGACCCTAAGGATGTCTCTAATCGAGCCACTCCTCATAATCGCGACTACGGCCTCTTTGACAAGATCAAGCTCCAGCAGCATTGGCTTCAGCAATGTGAGCTCGCTGGAGTGAGATGGCATAAAGGTCTCGCTGCTGACTTTGCAGTGGATGCCACTAGTAGTACCGTGACGACCGCCGAAGGCCTAGAGCTGCGTGCTCGTTTGGTGGTGGATGCCACTGGTTACAAGCCGGTATTCCTTCGTCATCACGATCAGGGGCCGGTGGCCGTTCAGACATGTTTTGGCGTGGTGGGACGCTTCAACAAGCCACCGCTGAATCCTGGGCAGTTTGTATTGATGGACTACCGCTGTGATCACCTCACCCCTGCTGAGCAGGCCGAGCCACCCACGTTCCTTTACGCGATGGATCTTGGCGGCGGGCGTTTCTTCCTAGAGGAGACATCGCTAGGGCTGGCGCCTCCAGTCTCTATGGAAATTCTGCGTTCGCGTTTGGAGCGCCGACTAGCCCATCACGGTTTAACAATTACCGAATTGGAGCATGAGGAGCTTGGCTTTTTTCTGCCGATGAATTTGCCCCTGCCCGACTTGAAGCAGCCATTGCTTGGTTTTGGTGGGGCTGCGGCGATGGTGCATCCTGCCTCTGGTTACTTGGTGGGCAACTTGTTGCGTCGAGCACCAGTTGTCGCAAAAGCTGTGGTTGCAGCAATGGCCGATCAAGAGGCATCGTCTGCAGTTATCGCGGCGGCAGGTTGGGCGGCTCTCTGGCCCAAGGAGTTACGCCGTAAACAGGCTCTATATCACTTTGGTATTGAGAAGTTGATGCGCTTTACGGAGCCTCAGCTGCGGGCTTTCTTTACCAGTTTCTTTGCCTTGCCGACTGTTCAGTGGTATGGCTTTTTGACCAATACCCTCAGCCTTTCTGAATTAGTGGAGGCAATGTGGGACATGTTTGTTACTGCCCCTTGGAGTGTGCGCTGGGGGTTGATGGGCATGCAGGGCCGTGAACTCAAGCTGCTTTTGCGGTTTCTTTTCCCGCGTGGTTAAGAGTCCATTCAAAAACCCATTGATGCTTTTAAGCATCTTTCTGCTGGATTGATTTGCTTTGGTATTAGGCCAGCTCGGCTCCGGGATATCCACGAGGAGTGATAAATCGATCGTCTTGTAAACGGCTACTGCTGTTGCCAATTAGCACCAAGGTGAGCATATCTACTTCCTGGATCGGCATGTTCTCGAGTGTATGGAGCTTTATGGTTTCCTGTGCTCTGCCAAGTTGACGTGCTAAGGCGACTGGGGTGCTGGCTGGCCGGTGTGCCAGCAATAGCTCACAGGCACGGGCTAGTTGCCAGTCGCGCCCTTTGGAGCGAGGGTTGTAAATCGCCACCACGAAATCTCCCTTGGCTGCACTAGTTAGACGGGATTCAATCTTTTGCCAGGGTGTAAGGCGATCACTGAGACTTACGCAGCAGAAGTCATGCATCAATGGTGCACCCACTTTTGCGGCGGCTAGTTGCAGGGCTGATATGCCTGGGTGCACCTGAAATTGTGGTCGATCCTGGCTGGGTTGCTCTAGCCAAATCTCCAGGGCCAGGCCAGCCATTCCGTAGATGCCACTTTCTCCAGAAGACACCAAGGCAACTCGTGCTCCCTGTTTGGCTAGTTCTATTGCCTGATGGCAGCGATCGCGTTCGCGTGTGAGTTGGCCGTCTAGGCGCGCTTGATCTGGGCGCCGCAGTGGTTCCAGTAGATCGAGGTAGAGGCTGTAACCAACCCAAACTGCACTACGGGCAAGGGCGGCACGGGCATCGTGGGTAAGGAAGGCCAGATCACCTGGACCGCTGCCGATCAGGTGTAATTCGCCTCTATTGGGGGCAAAAGGTTGGCTGGCTTCGCTGATGGCGATAGTGGCGGCACCGCATTCAGTGTCATTCGCATGGTGTATCTGTTTGGGCTGCAATAAAATGCCTTTGTTGGTAGCGGCTAGGAGCGCTGCAGCTTCGGCAACTGAAGAGGTGCCGGTAGCTGTTCCCACCACCACAGAAGGTGTTGGCACTTCTATCTCTGCAAGTTGATCGGCGTTGAAGAAGTGCAATGGCCAGTCCCGTGCTTTGGCTAGCGCAATTAGGGCGGGCTCATCGGCTTTTAAGTCAATGCTGGCAAGTCCGGCCACGGCTTCACAGGCAAGACCTGCTTCTGCAAGGGCAGTGGTTACGGCTCGCTCCAGCAGGCTCAGGCTTGTATTGCGTTCGCAGCCAATTCCTATCCAGAGGTTGGCGGGATGCCAGCTGCAAGATGTTTTCGTTTTTGGGCCGATGCTCAGTTCGGCTGGAGGAGAACCATCGTCGATAGAGGTTTTCTGGAAAATTTCTTTTGCAGCAACAGTGGTTGTCCATAAAGGCGAGCCGGAGTGCTGCAGCACGTTTGGCTTTTCACCTTGGGCTTGTCTCAGCATTAACTGATGCCAGGTTTCGCGACTGCCGCTACGTCGCCAACCCCAGGCTTCACCAAAACTATCGAGGGCTAAGCGTTTTTGGCTGCTGGTATCACCAGTGAGAACGGGCTGGCCGCCCAATTCAGCAGCTATTTCCATTGCAAGCTGGTCAGCACCCGCTTGATGGCTGCCCAGCAATGGCACGATCTGTTTCCCCTGGGCATCAACTACCAAGACGGCGGGATCTTTATCTTTGCTAATCAGTAAGGGGGCTATTAAGCGAGTAACGGCACTGATTGAACCCACGATGAGTAGCACTCCTCTGGGCTGCCAATGCTTTAGGAGCACTTCGCTGGCAGGACCTACCAGCAGGTCCATGGGCTGTTTGTCCAGGCTGGAAGCTGCTCTTGGGGTGAGGGCCAGTCGATCAACGTGGCGGCGTTTTTCAAGCAGTTGCAATAACGGCCAGGAACTGCTTGAGAGTCCAAGGGCCAGACGCAGAGGGCGTCTTGGGGTGGAGGAGTTGGTCAGGGTGGGTCGGTTGGGAGGAGTGTTAGTTGCCGTTTGATTTCAGCTGGTTCAGAAGTGATCTCTAGCTAGCGCATTTTGGCTGGGGATTAATAAGTGGCTTCTAAAGGGTTTAGCTATTTGGATCTGGGGAGGCCGGAGCAGGTTCAGATTTGATTTCTTGTTCTTGTTCGGCATCTTGTTTGGCTTGAACTTCTTTGCTGGGGACTGGTTTTATTTCTTGTTCGACTTCGACTCCGTTTTCGACTCCGACACTGATTTCGACTTCGTTCCCTTGCTCTAGTTCAACCTCTTGTGCGGGTTCGGGTTCTAGCTCTGGTTCTGGTTCCGTTTGGTTAGACAGGTCTTCCGTCTGTTTTGAAGGGGTAGTCGGCAGCTCTTCTAGGTCTGGTGTTGATTGTGTTGGTTGGTCAACAGCAGTGGCTGAAGGGCTAAGAGGGGTTTCCGTTATTGGTTCAGCTGGTATGTCATTCGAAGTGGCCTCAGCTGGAGGCGCTTCCTCTTCGATCTGGGGTTCTCCAAGGAGCCTGGCAATTTGGCCCTTGGTCAATCTTGCTTGCATCCAAGCAGGTTGATCTTTTGCCCTGGGCCGAACGATTCTCAGCTGATTGTTGAACACTGGATCGATTGGCTCACCTAAGCCATCCAACAGTTCCATTTGCACATTTATGGGGCCAGAGCCGGAGGGCAGGCCTTTTATCCAGATTGCGTCTTGATGATCAATTTGAAAGCTTTCACCATTCACACTTATCCGCAGACGCCAGCGGCCATCGCCTTCTTTTAGGTTCTGAAGGGGGGCATTCCAGATCAGCCAGTCCAGTAGAAGTTGTTGGCTGTTGCTGAGTTCAGAAGGACTAACGGTGATAAGCCAAGGCTCATCCTCTTTTGGTTGAGTGTTTTGCATCGCTTGCATCTCATGGAGGCGCCACTGCAGGCTGGCTTCAGGAGCCTTCACTGCCTCTCCCCAGGGGTATGCGGCATAGGCGCTCAATCTGTGACTGCCTGGCAGTAGTCCCTCCATAGGAATTCTTAGTTGGGGGCCGTCTGCCTGGCTGATTCGTAGGGGTGGGTTCTCATCAAGTTGCACCACGACATGGGCCCCGAGGCCAAGCTCGGGGTCGTTAGCTAGAGGCCAGTCTTTGATATTCAGTACTAATTCCCAGTTTTCGTCGAGAAGCACTGCGCCGTCGCTGGGACTCTCCAGGCTCAGCTGAGGTTGGTGCTGGGCCAGTTCTTCGCGAATTTGCTGCACTGCTCCTGGTGGGGCAATCTCTTGGAGTTTGCTGGTTCGAACCGCGTGGGGCAGGGGTTGAGTCGCTGCTCGTTGCCCACCCTGGTTGTTGAATGGCCACGCAGGCAGAGCTTGTGCGGGAGCCATGCCATAAATGCTCATGAGCAAAACCAGCAAAAGGCCCTGCAGCGCACGAATGAACTTGACCTGCCAGGAGGAAAGATTGACCTGATAACGCCTGCCCGAAAGCGGCATGGGTGGGATGCAAGATTTGCTCATTTTGGGCATTCACCCAGCACAGTCTTAAGAGGGGCAAACACTCGCCAGGGGGGCGGTGCTGGATTGGATGATTGATTTATGTTAATTAGCGTCGAAAATATGCATGTTTTGCAGTTGTAAACTTACGTGTATTAATGATCCGCTTCTGTTAGCGGCCCTTCTGCAGACGCCAGGCCCCAACTGATTAGCGACCGGATAGAACATTTGTTACTTGCTGTCGTAGTGAGTGGTGCTCAGCTTTATGCTTTACGGAGCGGTCCCCTTGTAGGGGCCCATTGCTCCAGTGCGCTTCAGGGTTTCGACTTCTGAATCTTGCTGGCGCCCGGTATCAGCGCCACTTCGGTGGCGGTGTCTCCGGGGCCCCGACAAGCCTTTGGGCCTGTCGAAGGGGTGGCCCTCCACCTCGATCCCGTCCCTCGAGGAACCTCTCGATGACCATTAGCCCACCAGAGCGTGGGGAAAAAGCGAAGGCTATTTACGATCAACCAGTCGACCGGGACCATGTTCCCGCCGACTTCGAAAAATTCGAACAACCCGGATTTTTCTCGAAAAGCCTCGCTAAGGGACCAAACTCCACAACCTGGATTTGGAACCTCCACGCTGACGCCCACGACTTCGATACCCACATTGGGGATCTGGAAGAAACCAGCCGGAAGATTTTTTCGGCTCACTTCGGCCATTTGGCCATAGTGTTTATTTGGATGAGCGGTGCCTTCTTCCACGGTGCCCGCTTTTCCAATTACGGCGGCTGGCTAGCCGACCCCACGCACGTGAAAGCAAGTGCGCAGGTCGTTTGGCCAATTGTCGGTCAAGAAATCATGAATGCAGATATGGGTGCCGGTTTTAACGGCATCCAGATCACATCTGGCGTTTTCCAAATTTGGAGGGCCTGGGGCATTACCAGTGAGACCGAGCTCATGGCTCTGGCCACTGGTGCCCTGATCATGGCCGCCTTGGTTCTCCATGGCGGAATCTTCCACTACCACAAAGCAGCTCCAAAGCTTGAGTGGTTTAAGAAGATTGAGTCCATGCTTCAGCACCATCAGATTGGTCTGTTTGGTCTTGGCTCAATAGGTTGGACGGGTCACCTGATCCACGTTGCCAATCCCACCAACGCCCTTTTGGATGCCATTGATTCTGGTAGTCCGATGGTGCTTGATGGCAAAACCATTGCCAGCGTGGCTGACATCCCCCTGCCTCACGAGTTCTATAACGCAGATCTCGTTGGTCAGATTTATCCCGGCCTTGCTTCAGGCATCGGGAATTTCTTCTCGGCTAATTGGTGGGCTTTCAGTGATTTCCTTACCAACAACGGTGGAGTTAATCCTGTAACAGGTGCTCTATGGAGCACAGACGTTGCTCACCATCATTTGGCATGGGCGGTGTTCCTGATGTTTGGTGGCCACGTATACCGCAACAGATTCGGTATCGGTCACAGCATGAAAGAGGTAATGGAGAACGCAAAGGGTGACCCCCTTTTGTTCCCTGCTCCTAATGGCCACAAAGGTCTTTTTGAGTTCTTCTCCAACAGTTGGCATGCCCAACTGGCAGTGAACCTGGCATGCATTGGTTCGGCGAGCATCGTATTTGCGCATCACATGTATGCGCTGCCGCCTTATCCATACCTAGCGATTGATTACCCAACTGTTCTGGGCCTGTTCACTCACCACATGTGGATTGGTGGCTTGATGATCTGTGGTGCTGCAGCTCACGCTGGTATCGCAGTTATCCGTGACTATGACGTCTCGGTCCACGTAGACAACGTTCTTGACCGTTGGTTCAAGCAGCGTGATGCCGTAATCAGCCACCTCAACTGGGTGTGCATGTATCTCGGCTTCCACAGCTTCGGACTTTTCGTTCATAACGACAGCATGCGTGCCTTGGGTCGCTCCCAGGACATGTTCAGTGACACAGGTATCCAATTGCAGCCGGTCTTGGCGCAGTGGGTCCAGAGTCTCTGGGCAGGCTCTATTGGTACGTCCTCTTTAGCAGGCACAGCAAATGGTCTGCCAGGTGCCGTTAGCGATGTTTTCAACGGCAGTGTTGTTGCTGTAGGCGGAAAGGTAGCTCTTTCGGCGATCCCCTTGGGAACTGCCGATTTGATGATGCACCACATTCACGCCTTCACTATTCACGTGACTGTGCTCATCCTTCTTAAGGGTGTGCTGTTTGCTCGCAGCTCTCGTCTTGTACCCGATAAGGCCAACCTTGGCTTCAGGTTCTCCTGCGACGGCCCAGGCCGTGGCGGCACCTGTCAGGTTTCATCTTGGGACCACGTGTTCCTTGGCCTGTTCTGGATGTACAACTCCATTTCGATGGTGATCTTCTACTTCTCGTGGAAGATGCAGAGCGATGTATGGGGAACCGTCAACTCTGACGGCAGTGTTACCCATCTCGCGGCAGGCAACTTTGCTCAAAGTGCCATCACAGTGAATGGCTGGTTCAGAGACTTCCTTTGGGCTCAGTCCTCACAGGTGCTCACTAGCTATGGCTCTGGTCTTAGTGGCTATGGCTTGCTGTTCCTTGGTGGACACTTCGTTTGGGCATTCAGCTTGATGTTCCTGTTCAGCGGCCGTGGCTACTGGCAGGAGTTGTTTGAATCCATTATTTGGGCTCACAACAAGCTCAAGCTTGCTCCCACTATTCAGCCTCGTGCCCTTTCGATCACACAGGGCCGTGCAGTTGGTGTAACCCACTTCCTGTTCGGTGGCATTGTGACCACCTGGGCTTTCTTCCACGCCCGCCTTCTTGGGCTCGGCTGACCTTTCCTGACCTTTCCCCACATGGCAACGAAATTTCCTTCGTTCAGCCAGGGTCTGGCACAGGACCCTACAACCCGCCGTATTTGGTACGGCATTGCCACGGCTCACGACTTCGAGAGCCACGACGGCATGACCGAAGAACGGCTTTATCAAAAGCTGTTCTCAACCCATTTCGGTCATCTTGCTGTTATCGGCCTATGGGTTGCAGGAAACCTGTTCCATATCGCCTGGCAGGGCAACTTCGAACAGTGGGTCGCCGACCCACAGAATGTTCGCCCTATCGCTCACGCAATTTGGGATCCTCACTTTGGTCAAGGCATCACTGATGCTTTGACCCAAGCGGGTGCATCTCGTCCGGTGAACCTTTGCTATTCCGGTCTGTACCACTGGTGGTACACCATCGGTATGCGCACCAACACCGAGCTTTATCAGGGTGCTATTTGGATTGACATCCTGGTGGCCTGGCTCTTGTTTGGTGGTTGGTTGCATTTGCAGCCAAGGTTCCGTCCTTCACTGGCTTGGTTCAAGAACGCCGAGGCGATGATGAATCATCACCTCGCAGTGCTGTTCGGTTTTACCAACATCGCTTGGACCGCTCACCTGATTCACGTGGCCATTCCAGAGTCCCGTGGTCAGCATGTCGGTTGGGACAACTGGCTATCAGTTCTTCCTCACCCTGAAGGTTTAACCCCATTCTTCACAGGAAATTGGGGTGCTTATGCACAGAATCCTGATTCCTTGAATCAGGTATTTGGCACTTCAGAGGGTGCTGGAACTGCCATCCTCACCTTCCTTGGTGGTGTACATCCACAGAGTGGTGCGATTTGGCTAACTGACATTGCCCATCACCACTTGGCGATTGGTGTATTGATGATCATCGGTGGCCATATGTACCGAAACGGTTTCGGTATTGGTCACACCTTTAAGGAGATCACCGATGGTCACAACACTGATCACCCCAATGATCCACATAAGGATGGATTCCGGGAAAAGATTGGCCACTTCAGCCTTAATCACAACGGGATCTCCGAGACGATCAACAACTCACTGCACTTCCAACTTGGACTGGCTCTTGCCTGTCTAGGAACGGCAAGCAGTTTGGTTGCTCATCACATGGGCGCCTTGCCTTCGTATGCCTTCATTGCGCAGGACTACACAACTCAGGCAGCGCTTTATACCCACCATCAGTACATCGCCATCTTCTTGATGTGCGGTGCCTTCTCTCACGGTGCGATCTTCTTCGTTCGTGATTATGACCCTGAGGCCAACAAGAACAATGCTCTTGCTCGGGTCTTAGAAACTAAAGAAGCACTGATCAGCCACTTGAGTTGGGTTTGCATGCTCCTCGGTTTCCATACCTTGGCGCTGTATCTCCACAACGATGTGGTGATTGCTTTCGGTACTCCCGAGAAGCAGATCTTGGTGGAACCCATCTTTGCCCAGTTCCTTCAGGCAGCAAGCGGCAAGGTGATGTACGGCATCGACGTATTGCTTGCCAATTCAACTAGTGCTGCAACCATGGCTGCCAATGGCATGCCTGGCGATCACTATTGGATGGATCTGGTTAACGCCAGTCCTGAAGTCACCAACTTCATGCCGATTGGTCCAGGAGACTTCCTGGTTCATCACGGCATTGCGTTGGGTCTTCACACCACAGCGTTGATCCTGATCAAGGGTGCACTTGATGCAAGGGGTTCCAAGCTGATGCCTGACAAAAAGGACTTCGGCTACTCCTTCCCTTGTGATGGCCCTGGTCGCGGTGGCACCTGCGACATCTCGGCGTGGGACTCCACCTATATGGCCATTTTCTGGGCTCTTAACACCATTGCTTGGGCCACTTATTACTGGCACTGGAAGCACCTTGCCGCTTGGCAGGGCAACATGGCTCAGTTCAATGAGTCCAGTACCCACTTAATGGGTTGGTTCAGGGATTATCTGTGGCTAAATAGTTCTCAGATCATCAATGGTTACAACCCATTTGGAATCAATAACCTTTCTCCTTGGGCATTCATGTTCCTGGCCGGCCATTTGGTCTGGGCAACAGGATTCATGTTCTTGATCTCCTGGAGAGGTTATTGGCAGGAGCTCATTGAGACTCTCGTCTGGGCACATCAGCGCTCGCCTATTGCCAACCTTGTTGGCTGGCGTGATAAGCCAGTGGCTCTCTCGATTGTTCAGGCTCGTTTGGTTGGTGTGACCCACTTCGCAGTGGGCAACATATTCACCTTCGGGGCCTTTGTGATCGCCTCCACATCAAGCAAGTTTGGATAACATCTTGCTTGCTAATTAGTCGATACTTCGGCAAAAATCCACCCCGTCAGGTCAAGCTTGACGGGGTTTTTTATTGCCCTTATGTGCTGGTTTGTTTGTGGCGAGTTGGATTGGGAAGAGGCTTAGTTATTTGTTCATGCCATGGTGATAAGCCATGAAGTTAATTCGGATTGGCTAGAAGAGGAGTCAGGTTTTTGATTGAGTCAGGATCAACAAAAAGATCCAAAGTTAGAAGCTGTCCAAGCCTTTTGCAAGATCGTATTGAATGAGTGCTGCGCTGGGGCTCTTGTTTTGGCTAGTTTGCCTCTGATTCAATGCATTTATATATGTATGCAAGATAAATGATTGGATTTGCTTTGCTGATTCTCGCCAGATTCCAAGTCTAAGCAGTTTTTACTTCGTGAATCCCAAGATGAGGATCCATTCTCATTTGCTCTGCAGGGATGTTCATCTCAAAAAAGTTCTTCATCTCTAATGATTCATTGATCTCATTCGTCCGTATTAAATTCCCTTTAGGTTGCCACACGCTGCTCAAGCTCTTTTATGGCGCTTTCTGAGCATTGCTGGGGTTAGTTTGCTGCCAATATGCTGGCAATAGAATTTCTGAAATCGAGTTTTCAAGACTTATAGGTGGTTGTTTTTTGACCTGAGCGGTTCACTGCTTTTCATTATTTGATCATTCATATTTGGGCATTCTTGTGGCACAAAAAAACCGGGGAAGCAATTATGCTGCCCCGGGAAAAGGTGTTTAGATCAATTTTCTGTCTTTGTTTTGGTCTTTAGTTAAGACCTCTTGGGATTTTTAAGATGCCCAGACATTCATCGGAACCTGCAACAGTGGTCCCATGTGCAAGGTGTTGCATAGGAACCATGCAAATGCGGCTCCACCGCAACCGCCCAGCCAAAATCCGCTAGTGAAGTCTGCCCAGCCTTTCCTGGTGACTAGGTCGAGAGGTGGGTTGCTAACAATGACATCCGGGGGTGGCACGTTAGGTGCCTTGCCGGGAACGTTGTATAGGACTAAGAGTGCAGTGAGAATATGCACTGCTCCAACAGTCGCTAGCAAAGCAGCGGTTGTGGCGAAATCGGTATGACGCAACGGTCCCATGACAAGGAATGGGCCGTAAATGAAATAGCCGATTGCGGCGCCAGTTTCTAGACCACGGAAGTTTGGAGAAATACCTTCGCGGTAGAGGGGGAGATTGTTGACTAAGGCTTTGACGAAATAACCACTATTGGCTGGAGTGGCTAGGTTTCCGACGCAGGGATCAGCAGGCGGTTGCACGGCCCACGCTTCTACGTGCCCTCGGTCGCGATACTTCTCGTTGAGCTTCTTGGGGCCAAGGGGCAGATTCTCGTCAGTCATTCGGCATTAGGGGAGTCGGTTGGCTGGGGGTTAAGCGTCTACAGCTCAGTCGGTAGCTGTGATATGGCGACCTACCAGGACAATGAAAATCGCGGGTGTCACGAGCACTATCAGAGGTACAAATACCGCAGGCAGCCAGGTGGCAGCAAAATCACTTGTCATGGCGTCAGCCAAAGGGTCCATAGCTACTGTATAGATCGCCTTTCTATAAGGGCTATGTAGGACCCATTGGCGAAATAAAAGTTCAATCCGTCACTTCCTACTTCATCATCGGTAACCCCGGCTTAATGAGGCATCTCTAAATGAATGGACTGTTTGCTGGTGCTGCTGTTGTCGCTCTTACCTTGGTGCTCTGGGGCCTTGGTAAGCGCCCACGCAAGCTTCTGCTGAGTAATACAGATGCAAGCAGTGTGGCTGCTTTGAATCGTGTACAGCTAACTCTGGTAAAACCTAAATCTGATGCGGCTGAGGATGACTCTGGTTCAGTTCCTAAGCAGGTATGGAAGTCACCGGCCACCTCTCTTGAGCGCCTCACCATGCAACGCCAGTTGCGTGATGCTATGGCCGCAGGCCCTGAACAACGATTAGAGGCAGTTACCCTTGCGGGTCTTTGGGGTCATGTGTCGGTTATGTCCCTTCTGAGGCAAGGCCTGCACGATTCTGATGGCCGTGTGGTCTCTGCTGCAGCGACAGCTCTTGAACGCTATCGAGGTAAATCGCGTGCGGTGAAAATTCAGGATGTTCCGCCGCCGCGCAACGTTGCCCGTATGCGGTAGATCGGTCTTCCTTGACTTTCGTGGTAAGTGCGCATCAGTAGCTCACCTAGTAGTCCAAAGCAGAACAATTGAACTCCCGTCAGGCCAAGTACCACAGCCATGGTGAGGAGTGGGCGGTTGCCAATGTCTTCTCCATTTAGCTTGATAGTTAGTAGATAGGCACTGGTCAGCAGGCTCCCGCTCATTGCCACTAGCCCACCGAAGCCGAAGAAGTACATCGGTCTGGTTAGGAAGCGCTTCATAAACCAAACGGTGAAAAGGTCCATCAATACACGGAAGGTTCGATCGATTCCGTACTTGCTGCTGCCGTATTGGCGTGCACGGTGGTGCACCTTCACTTCAGTGATCTTTGCGCCTTCTATAAATGCCAGTGCGGGTAGAAAGCGATGTAGCTCGCCATAGAGGCGCATGTCGCTGAGGATTTCTTTGCGGTATGCCTTTAGTGAGCAGCCGAAGTCATGCAGCCTTACACCGGAGAAGCGGCCGATCAGGCGATTAGCAATTTTTGAGGGCAGCTTGCGCTGTAGGGCAGCGTCCTGGCGTTGATGACGCCAGCCGCTTACGAGGTCGTATCCCTCATTCAACTTTTCAAGTAGTAGTGGGATGTCTGCGGGATCGTTCTGTAGATCGCCATCCAGGCACACAATCACCTTGCCTTGTGATACGTCGAACCCTGCTGACATAGCAGCTGTTTGGCCATAGTTTTTGCGTAGCAGTACGCCCACCAGTTCAGGCGTTTTAATACTTAGCTGCTCCAGCACCTTGGCGGTGTCGTCAGTGGAGCCATCATTCACGAGCACTAGCTCGAAGGTTTCACCAGTAGGGCGTAAGGCTGCGAGGAGTTGATCTACCAACTGTGGCAGGCTTCCCTCTTCGTTGTAGAGGGGCACTACGACTGAGAGGTCCATGGGCGAGGTCATGCCGGAAGCCTTCCGCAGTGAAGAGCAACTTAGGCGCTGCCCTTCAGGGGAGAGTGGTGCCGTCATGGCAGCGTTCCACTCGCCCCGCCCCGCGGAGCTCAGCTCGGTAGTAGCAGGCCACTGGATGGGTGTCGTGGGCAGGCAGTCGATCGCAACCGATGCCGTTGCGACCATGCTCTTGACCGGAGCTATGCCAGTAGCTTCCGTTGCCTACATATAGGCCAACGTGGCTGCAGCGATGTCGACTGCCGAAGAAAATCAGATCTCCAGGGCGGAGTTGTTTGGTGTTGTCAGGTTGCACAGTTATTGGCGTACAGAACCTTTCTTGCTGATAGGCGTCGCGTGGTATCCAGATGCCTTGACTGGCAAAGGCTGTTTGAACCAGGCCGGAGCAGTCGAAATCTGGCCCTAGACTGCCTCCCCAGAGGTAAGTATTCGGTTGAGCGGCGGCGGCTTCCACCCAGTTCATCACCGCTATTAGCCGTTGCTGGATCTTCTTGACTGTTAGCAGTTGAGGTTGCCAGCCTTTTTGTTGAACAACTTGGCCTTGTAACTCGACGGGATCTAGCCAACAGGGGTACCCGTCTTCCAATAGCCGCACCCTTAGCCGCGCTGTTTGTTGTAGAGAGTTTTCTTGTTCCAATGGATCGAGCACTTCAAAGCAGCGGCCGGTCGCTGCCTGGGTTGCTAGTCCAGCTCCTTTAATCTCGGCGTAACCATTGATTCCCGTTAGTAGTTGCCAGTAGCTACCTGGAGTAAAAAGTTCAGAAGTGACTGAGTTGCCTAGGGTCGGCATTGCCTGAAGTGATTGGCTATGGCGTTCTACCGCCCCGATAGCGCCATGCAGGCCCAGCTAGCGGGGCTGTTGGATCGATTAGCGGCCGAGAATCGCCCTGGTTTGCATAACAGTCTGGCGGTTAGTTGGGTCCGTTATGACCATTCAGATCCAACTACTGGCAGTGGCTTTGGGGCGGGTTGGTCGGATCAGCGTGCCTTTTTCCCGGCCAGTGTCGTGAAGCTTGTTTATGCCCTGGCTGTTGAGGAATGGCTCCAGCAGGACCTTTTGCCTGAGGGTGAGGAGCTTCGCCGAGCAATGCGGGACATGATTGCCGATTCGAGTAATGACGCTACTAGCCTTGTAGTGGACTTCCTGACCGGTACGACAAGCGGCCCTTCGTTGAGGGGAGAATGTTGGCAGGTTTGGCAGCAGCAGCGGCAGTTGGTGAACGATTGGTTGCAAGGGTTGGGCTGGCCTGAGCTGGAGAAGGTGAATTGCTGCCAGAAGACCTGGGGTGATGGACCTTATGGCCGAGAGCGAGATTTTTATGGTGAAGGCCTTGGCAATCGCAATGCATTAACCACAGCAGCAACAGCTCGCATGCTTGAAGCTGTGATGACCAATGCCTTGGTGTCTCCTTTGGCTTGCAAGCGGCTTCGGCAGTTGTTTTTAAGGTCTATTGATCTCATGCAGCGAAAGGCGGATCCAGAGAATCAGGTGGATGGATTTCTTGGCGAAGGGTTGTCGATGGGAACCAGGCTTTGGAGTAAAGCTGGCTGGATGAGTCAGGCTCGTCATGATGCGGCCTGGTGGTCATCAGGGGGAGGCCCTCCGATGCTTTTAGTGGTTTTCACTCAGGGGAGGGAGCGAGCTAACGACACAACCCTTTTGCCGGCGTTGGCTCGCGAACTCAGCAAGCTGCATGCTTAAACGAACGGACTTCCCTGGCATGGCCCAGATGGGCTGCTATTCGCAGGGATTATTGATATCTTCTCTGACTTAAATTTCAGAGGATGGAATGGGGATTGCACCCCATTGACTAGTTAATATGGAAAATATTAGATGCAATGGCTTCAATTAAGGAGTGGCTTTTAGTGCAGGGTTGCCTGAGATTAGAGGCATTATCTTTTTATGATCAAAGTTATAATTTTTATCTCCTTTATCAGGAACGAGGGTGTCCTACGGCATTTGCTTTCGCCATATAATTAAAGACATGTCTAAAAGCAGAAGTGTTGTGATGATAAACACTGCTCCAGCAATAATTGCGCCTATTCCTGTATCCCAATAAACAGCCATGGCTGCAAACTTATCTCCTTTTTTGAAGATTGATTGAGTGATAGGCCCTACTAGTAATAAGCATAATTATTCTTCCACCCTTTTGTTGCGGAACTATATTGCGACTCAGTAGTTGCAAAGGCCACTACTTATTTAATCCGCTCCTTAATTCTCTTTTTCATCACTTACGCGACCGCTTTTGTGATCAGGGTGATTGCAGCAAACAAAACTGCTGAGACGATGAAGCCAACTGCAAAAATGCCTGTCACTATTCCTGTATTCAGATGGATTGAGATGGTCAGCAACTCTTGCCCTTTCTCCCCTATTTCAGTTCCCTTTTTGGGAGCAGTTTGTTTGTAAGCCGCCGCCTTTCTCTCGTTAGCAGCTTTTAGTTCAGCAGCTGCTTTTTTATCTAGTGCAGCCTTTTTATCAGCGGCTGCTTTCTTGTCAGCAGCAGCTTT
>MPLV02000644.1_pt1 | contig 17449 bp, 19 predicted proteins | sample 1617331 | NCBI WGS metagenome assembly MPLV02 (sample SAMN05944802, study PRJNA350692) | marine metagenome | biome: marine; feature: ODZ; material: water; isolation source: 100 m water sample filtered on 0.2 um supor filter | place: Pacific Ocean | collected 2012-04-08 | depth 100m m | reverse complement strand
GTTGCCACAAGTTTAAGATCATGGGCACTAAATTCAATTTCTCTAAAAGCTTCAGAATATTTATCATCTCTAAATACAAAAATTCAAAGAGTATCATTATCAGAGAAAGACATTATGTGTTATTCAAACACAGAAACATTAGATCTAAAATCACTTAGTGGGGGAGAATCAGTAAGCATAGCATTAGCTTTAAGGTTAGGAATGGCGAGTTTACTAGGCTCATCAAATCTAAATTTAATGATACTAGATGAACCTACAACACATCTAGATGCTGAAAGGAAAAAATTACTAGTAGGAATATTATCTCAATTATCAGAAATTTCAAACTTACAATCACCAATGCAATTTTTAATCATCACCCATGATGAAGAAATTTTTGAAGATTCAAATGTTGGACAAATTTACAAGTTTGAATCTAGCGGAGAAGGTACTAAAGTAACTCCACTTCGTTAGATAATTTTACTTGTTCCAACATGAATTTCAGAAATTTAGATAATGATTTCTTGCCCTCATATTTCAAATTCCATTCCCTTACAAGTTGATCATAAAACTCCCATTCAGATTCATCTTTTTTAAGATGAGGTATCATCATTTCTTTAAATTCAAGGATGTCCCAATCAGTAGGGCACATAATATCACTCATTTGAGATAATTTACCATTTTTCATTTCAAATGGATATGATTTGCATACACCTGGTTTGAAATCATTAACGGTACATCTAAAAACAGTATCAGTTTTTTCAAGAAATTCACATGCACCATTTTTTTGTTTTAAAGCAAGATCAACTAAACCTTCCTCCACTTTTATTCCCAATGAATAGTCTTTTGCACCAATTAATTCTAAAAAAGTTTCAGGTTTACATTTCAAACCATTTGAAAGTCGATAAACATCATGTGCATTAACAAAAATGGTATATTCCTTACAACAATCAGTGTGACAATCAACACAAGGAAATTTTGGAAGTTTTTGATTAGTAGATGACATGAATTATAAAATAAATTTCAAATTTGAAGTGTAAAAATTACTCTACAATAATTGTTCCTTGCATCCAAGTATGTAAAAGACAATAGTATGGAATTTCACCAGTATTTTCCGGAATCCATTTAAAAGAGTCATCTGCACTCATAATACCAGTATCAAATTCTCCACTAGATGAAGGAGTAAATCCATCAACAGTTCCGGCTGTAAAAGAATGCATGGCAGAAGCTGAATCAGAGTTTATCATGGATACTACATCACCAACATGTACTGTAACTACACTAGGAGTGAAACAATTTGAGGATGATTGACAATCCATACTAACGCCAGAGTTATCAGCAGTTTTAATCACAGTTTCAGTTGGTACAGGGACAATAGGAGTTTCTTCAATTTTAATTATTTTATTTTCAGGTATTTCAATAATGCGTGGTTCAACAATGTCATTTGGTTCTGCAATAATTAAAGAAATAGAAATTGCAACTAAAACTCCAACAACTGCAATTATTCCATATGAAAAATTCATCTTATCCACCTGTCAGTTTTGCAAATTTTTCATTCTTACTTAAAGTTTCCATAAATTCAATATTTGATAAAGCAACAACTGCAGATTCAACTACTGGTCTATCTGGATCATTTAGTGCTTTTTGCAAAGCCTCTTTTGCATCTTTATTTCCAACTACCCCTAAAGCAATTGCTGCTTCGTGACGAACAAACATGCTAGGATCATTTAGAGTTGATTCAACTAATGGAGGAATAGCAGAAGAATAAGACATTTGACCTAATGAAAAGGCAGCTTCATGACGAACTAGTTCATTATCATCATTTTTTAAGACTTTTGCAACATGTGGAATTTTGTCTTCACCTCCAAAGTCCACCAAAATACAAGTTGCTCGTGTTCTTACTACATAATCAGGATGATTCAACAAAGAAACAAAATATTTAGTGTCATTATTTTCATATTTTGACTCCATTTCTGCAAAAAGAGTTAATCGTTCTTTAGTTACTGCCTGCAAATTATCTTAAAATTTTCTGTGTTCTATATTAGCCTACTTAAAAAGAAATGAAAAAAAATAGGGGTATGTATTTAACGGAAAAAATCTGACTCTTGAACGTGACTGTAAAAATCGGTGAAAAAGCACCAAACTTTGGAGTTTCAGAATGGGTTCAAGGAGCTCCAACTAATTTTGATCAAGAAAAAGATCACATTGTTTTACTAGAAGTATTCCAAGTGAATTGTCCAGGATGTTTCATGCATGCAATTCCAGAAGCAATTAAGATTTATGAAAAATACAAGGATGAAGGAGTTAGAGTGTTAGGTCTTGCAACAGCATTTGAAGATTTTGATAAAAATACTTTAGAAAATTTGAAAATGTTATCTGAAACAGGTGAGGTAATAGGTGAGACACAAAGTGCATTATCTCAATATGGTCAATTACAAGAAGGAAACAAACTATCATTTAAAATTCCATTCCCACTAGGAATGGATAATCTAACAAAAAGTTCAGGTGAAATTAGTCAAGAAAAAATATTGGAATTTATTTATCCACAAATTCCAAACTTCGATTCACAGCCAGAAGATTATAGAAATCAAATCGTTCAAAGGGTCAAAGATCATATGAAATCAAAAGAATATTCTGCAGAAACGTTTGAGAATTTTTCGCTTCAGGGAACGCCATCAGTAATTTTAGTTGATAGAAAGGGAATGTTAAGAGATGTGTCATTTGGTCAAACAGGACACATTGATGGAATGATTCAACAATTGTTAAGTGAAGATTAAATTAATTTTTATTTTTTTTAATTTTAAATATAATTATTGGAACTACTATAATTGGAATAATCAAGAGAATTAACAAAAATGAAGAATCATCAGAATTTGGCATATTATTTACTTCAAAACCTATTTCTAAATCATCCTCAGAAACAATTTCAGATAGACCAACCAAATATTCACTACCACTTATTGAAATTATATTAGAACCCGAACCTGTGAAATTCAAAGTTATAAAATGAACTCTATCGTCGGATTGAATTCTAGGGGAAAATTCTCTATCATTTAGATGAAATTTAAAATCACCATTTAGTAAATTTGCAGGGATGATTATTTCAGCTAAGTTATCTTCTAATCCACTTTCAAGATAAAGAATTAGTTGTTTTTTATTCTTATCAAACTCATAATCAAGTAAATCAAAATTAGAAGTTAATACAATTTCAAAATCATGACCAGAAGTTTGAACATTTAGTCGATTGATTAATCCAGTTGCGTCAGATAATAATTGTCCATGTGCAGGGGTTATAACAAAAATTAAAATTAATAAAATTACTAAAACAGATTTCATTCTATGCAGATTGTGGAACCCTTTTGTTTAATTCTTTATCTTGGGCAATTCTAGGATGTGATGGGTCTGCTAAAATCACTTCAAACCAATAGTGTTTCCCATCTTTATAGATAAAATATGAACCTAAAAGTTTCATGTTAGGATAACGTTCAAGAACTCTTCTTTCTGCAACAGTTTTCATATTGTCATCAGCTTTAATTCGAGTAACACCAAGATGTTTTGGCCTCCTACCACCAGTTGGTCTTTGTTTTCTCATGCCGCCAGTACCAACTCTCATTCTGACAACAACAATACCTTGTTTTGCTTTGTAACCTAATCTTCTAGCTCTTTCTAAACGACTAGGTTTGTCAATACGAGTAACGGCATTTTGTTTACGCCAACCAATTACACGAGAACGAAGTTCTGGTGCATTTTCTTTCCAGAGTCGAATCCAAGTTTTATCTTGATGACTAGGCATATTAGAAATGATAAAAATCCCCTATAATAACTGATTTCAGAAAAATAGGAAATTTTCAAGATATTTAATAATAAAATTAAGTGTATATTGAAAATTATACGAAAATACCTAATCAACACTAACCAATAAAAATCTCTTTGAGTGATGAAGAATCATCAACTCAAAGATATGCTTCCGCAGAAAACGCTATGTGAAGAATTAATCAAAGTTGTTAAAAAGGATTCCTAAGCATAGATTTCAGATATTTATTGATCAAATAAAAATCTAAATTCATGATATCTAAAAAAATCATATTTTTTCTAATATTGGTAGGAAGCACAGGGATATCAACATCTGCATTTGCAGAGCCAAAAGTTTCAATCATTATGGAAAAAACAACATATACTTATTGTGAAAGATTGGTGTATTCCATAGAAGTTTCTGAGATAACAGGAGAACCAGCAATTATTCATATCAGGGATGGGGCAGGTGGAAAAAGTAGTGCAATTCCAATTCCAATAGAAAAATTATCAAATCCAATTCCGTCATTGCATGCATTTGAAAAAGATATTTTCCCGTTAGGAAAATATTTCATAGATGTTCAATACTTAGGAATACAAACGTCTGCAGAGTTTGATTTGATAGATTCAGATAATTTGTGTATTTCTGAAGCAATGCAACCAGTTGTAGTTAGATGGATTAACGGTGAATTTACAGATGGAATGCTGATTAGTGGATTTCAAAACATTGTAGACAAAAAATTAATTGACATACCATTTGAGTTGACAGAAAAAAATATTGATAAATTAAATATTCCAGAATGGGTAAAAAGTGTTGGAAAAGGTTGGCTGATGGGAATGGTATCAGACCAAATGTTTGTCCAAAATCTCCAATACCTAATTGATAAAAAAATTATTTCGTTTCCAATAGAAGGAGTAAACGAAATATGAACAAATTTTCGATTATCACATTCATTGCAATTATCATCATAATCAGTCCCTTTGCATATTCAGGAATTAACATAATTGGTGCAAGTCAATTACAATACAAATGGGATGGAACCGAGGGATTTTCATTTTTTGCAATGTTAAATAACGGAAATATGGAATTTTGTAATACTATGCCAATTTCTACAAGTTTTGAAAAATTTCAAATAACATCATTTTATAATGCAAAAAACATAGGGACGTATGAAATTGATTCAACAGAAATTGAACCACAAGTATTAGTAGTAAAGAAAGGGAGTTTCTCAACAGATGAATTTCAATCAACTCAGCATATGTTTATGACATTAGATTACGAATTTGACGGAGGGGAGATTAGAGTGGATCCTAACAAATTCATTGTGCTTGTGAGCATTCAAACTCCAATAGCTGGAATAATCCCATATTCACATACAATTCAAATTTCAGGGTTTGAATTAGATCAAATTATGAAAAATTCAGAGTTGTCGTGTAACTAATTTTTCTTTTTGTGGGCTCTAGCAATTAAAGCCAAAACTATTCCAATACTTCCAGCAATACCAAAAGCAACTGCAATACTCATTATCAATTCTTTACTCGTTCCAGAGGATTGAGTTGACAAAGCAGGAGTAGAATCTAAAACACAAACATCGTTTTCAAGAATGGTTCCAGGACCACAGCGTTGATCTAAAACACAAACATCGTTTTCAAGAATGGTTCCAGGACCACATTGATTGGTTTCTGGGGTTTCAATAACTGGGGTTTCAATAACTGGGGTTTCAATAACTGGGGTTTCAATAACTGGGGTTTCAATAACTGGGGTTTCTTTTAAAATTCCAAATTCTGAGCCAATAATTTCCAATTCTTCAGTTCCAAAAGGAACGTCAATACTCAAAGTTCTACTTTTAGAATCAGTTTGTGTTTCTCTAGAAATAGTTTCATCACCGTCAGATAATACAAAGAAACTATCATCAACACCATCAAAAATAGAATCAAAAAAGATTCGATCAAATGTGACATTTAGTTTTCCATTTGAATCAAATACATTTACAGAAAAAATAAGTGACATAGATTCAATATCAGACTCGATTTCATTTACAGTTAATCCCATTGCAGTGTATTGAAAATCAAAATCTTCTCCATCAACACTTACTGAAATGGTTTGAATATGAGGAACAATATGTTCTGATTCTGATTCAACAGAGGATTCAGGAATTTTTTCATTTGTTAAAAATCCAGAGTTTACATTATCGGACTTAGAATCAGAAAAACTGTAGAAAACAAATTCCATCCAAGGATAATCTGGATCAATTATTCTATAAGTTCCAACATCACTAAATGAAAAAGATATAGAGTCACCTGGAGGAATAATATCAGTAATTATTCGATTATCCTTATTAAAGTCACATAAATTTTCATCAGTTTGATTAGCATATGTTTGATTATCTTCCTCATTAAATTCACAAATCAGAAAAGTTTCATAATTTACATTTGATTCACGATTTGAATTTGAAGTTCCACTAACAAGTTTATGTGAAACAGAATCATTATTGATTACAGTTATTGTCCCTCCAGGTGAAGAAGAAAACAAAGTATTGTCAAAATGTTGAATATTTTCTTCAAGAAATGCACCATCAACAATTTGAACAACATAATCATTTGAGGACATTTCAGCATAAACCAGGGCTGTAGAAATTGCAGTAAAGAGTATTAATCCAAGTGAAATTTTCATCAAAGAATTCACATTAGGAAAATGAAGAGAGTCAGACTTGAAATTTTCAAGATTATTTTTTTCTAACATAAATTTTAACCTCAAAAAATGTGTTAAAAACGAAAGGACGATAATTAATCACGTACAAGTCAATTTTTTTGACTATTTTTGGAATCTAGGCAGAAAAATTTCTAAAACTAAATTACTCCACGAAGGATTTGAATGATTTTCTCCCCTATTACATTTGCAGCCAAAGATTGGGCCTCTTTTGTTTGCGCACCAATATGAGGAGTTAAAATAACATTGTCAAGTTCTGCCAATTTGTTTCCAATAGCAGGTTCTTGCTCAAACACATCTAAAGCTGCACCACCTAAAGTACCATTTTTGATTGCTTCATACAATGCATCCTCATCAACAACACCGCCTCTAGAAGTATTGATAATTTTAGCAGTATTTTTCATAGTAGACATTTTTTGTCCATCTAAAAGATGATGAGTGGAATCAAGTAATGGTACATGAATTGAAACATAATCTGAACTTTGTAATAATGTGTTCAAATCAGCTTTCATTAAACCGACTTCTTTTGCAAATTCTTCATCAATTGGCATTACGTCATATCCAATAATATTCATATTTAGTGCATGTGCTAATCTACCTAGTCTTTTTCCAATATTCCCTAAACCAATTATTCCAAGATATTTTCCACGAAGTTCAGTTCCCTTTAGTTCTTTTTTTAACCATTTCCCATCACGTATTTCTCTATCACCTCTTGCTGTTTGTCTTGCCAAAGACAACATTAAACCTAAAACTAATTCAGCAACTGCATTCATTGCACCTTCTACAGCATTAATTACACGAATATTTTTTATTTTAGCAGCTTCTTGATCAACATTATCTAATCCTACACCTACACGTGCAATTACCTTACAATTATCAGCTTTTTCAATCATCTCCTTTGTAATTCTAGTTCTACTTCTTACAATGATAATATTATAATTAGAAATTTTTTCTAGAATTTGTTCAGGAGTAATTTCTGGTTCATAAGAAATTTTCAAACCATTGTCAGTCAATATTTTTGACAATACGGGATCTACTTCATCACAAATTAGTACAGAATCTTCAAAACTCATAAGAGTTCAAAACGAAATGCGGCATATAATTCATTAAAAAATTAAAAAAATGAAAAAATAGTTTTCGTTTATTGACCAGTGAGGATTCCAGCTACTACAGGAATTACTTCCCAGAGTGGAATAACACCGTTCTCTTGTAACTCAGAAGCTACTTCATCAGTGTATAAACCGTGAATGTTCAAGGCAGGGTGGGCAATACTGTTAACTCCAGTTGGAGGAACTGCATCACTTGGGTTACCTAAAGCATATGCATAAGATGGTACTGGGGCTTCTAAGATGCCTGCATCGACTAGAACTGGGTTCAAGCCAAATGGATCACCTGCAACAAAGATTGTTGCTGCACCAGTATAAATTGCTGCATAATCGTGGTTTACTGCTGCATAAACACCTGGTTCATCAAAGACCAAATCGACAATCATATTTTGTGAACCACCGAGTAACCATGTTTCAGTTGCTGCGGATTGTACTCTGTTGCCTTGGACAACTCTATCCAATATTTCGCCCACAATGTGGAAGAAAACTGGCTCGTTACCTTGGTTTTCAACAAAGATTCTCACGTGTTGATCATTTTCAACAAACAAGAGTTGTGATTGGTATTGCTTGTGTTCAAGTCCATTCCATGGTTGTGCAACAAAGATGTTTTTCTCAGTATCACCCATTACGAGTAAGTTGTGAGCCATGTTTGGTACATAACCGAATTGCATTCCGTTAACAACAGTTGCGGTGTTTTGGTGTCCGAACATTGCGCCGGCATCATAATTACCATCTGCGGTAAGGTACAATTGATTATATTGGAGTTGGAACTCTAATGCGTCTGCGTCATAGAAAATTCTGTCTAATTCACCGCTGCCGCTAGTTTTCTCTACCATTAATTTCTTGTATCCATTAGCTGGGTCAACGATTGCAATTCCGTACATGCCGGAAAGAACGTGTTGATCCATACCTGCTAAGTGAACACCAGAACAGTGGTATTTGAAAACACCAGCTGATTCAGCAATGTAGCAATATTGACTTGTCTCTCCTGGGTTAACAGAATCAAAGTATGTTGCTGACATTTGTGATGCGTGCATATCGTTACCGTGACCGGTTACTTCATCTGCTGGAATTACTAATGTCATTTGTACAACGTCACCTTGTGTAACTCTTAATGTTGGTCCTGGGACTTGTCCATTAAAGGTCATGGCGTTGTATGTTTTTCCTCCCATAATTGGAAGTTCAACACTTTCACCAGTTAGATCGAACTCTACGACATTTCTGTCAGAGTCTGCAAGTACACCACAATCAGTTTCTGCAAATGCTTGAGGCATTACAAGTTGTAAACCACCCATTTGATGGATTTGTTCAAGTACGTCAACATCCATTTTGTTGATGTCGAGTGCTTGTCCACTAATTTGGGTTTGTGTGTATGTGCTTCCGAATAAGGTTGCTCCCATTACAGCTACTGCTGCAATTGTAAAGAGCATACTAACTTTCTTATTCATGGTACAAAGCCCGAATTAGCAATATAAATACTAAACCAACTATTTCGTAGTGCTAGCGATCATTTTATGGAATCACTGAAAAATGTATTTCAAAACACATATTCTAGAAGTATAGAAAACGTGAAAAAGGAATGAATAATAGAAGTAAAAGGATTAAGTCAACATGAGATTTCGATTAGATCAAGATTCATTAGGAAAAGTCAAAATTCCAGCAGATGCCTATTACGGAGCGTTTACGGGTAGAGCAATTAACCAATATCATGTTACCGGAAATAAAGCCCACAAAAATCTAATTGATGCATTTGTAATGATCAAAAGATCAGCAGCTGTTGCAAATATGAAAACAAAAGCTATCGATACAAAACGTGGAAAAGCAATAGTTTCAGCATGTGACAAAATATTGACAGGAAAATTTACTGATCAATTTGTAGTAGATATGATTAATTCTGGTGCAGGAACTGCATTCAACATGAATTCAAACGAAGTAATTTCAAATGTAGCATTAGAAATTATACATAAAAAGAAAGGACAGTATGAATTCTTACATCCAAATGATCATGTAAACATGTCACAGTCTAGTAATGATACATATCCAACTGCAATGCATGTTGCAATTTTGATGAATCTAAAAGAAACAATCCCTGCAATTGAAATTTTAATTAAGTCATTATCTAAAAAAGCAAAAGAGTTTTCATCATTCAAAAAAATTGGCAGAACACATTTGATGGATGCATTACCAATAACATTAGGTAGTGAATTTGCAGCTTATACCACATCCATAACAAAAGCTAAAAACAACATTATTGCAGCACAAAAAGAATTGCAAAATGTAGCATTAGGGGGTACTGCAGTTGGTAATGGAGCAAATACACCAAAAGGATATCGAAAAATTGTAATAACAGAGCTTTCGAAAATTTCAAAACTTAAACTAACCCCAGAATCAGATATGCAATTTAGTTTACAAAGTAAATACCCAGTGGCAAACATGTCAAGTGCATTAAGAAACTTGGCATTAGAAATTGGAAAAATTGCTAACGATATTAGATTGATGGCCTCAGGTCCAATTGCAGGTTTAGCAGAATTAGGAATTCCCGCAGTTCATGCAGGTTCATCAATTATGCCAGGAAAAGTAAATCCATCATTAGCTGAATGTATGAATATGATTTGTTTTAACATTATAGGAAATGATACAGCAGTTTCATATGCTGCACAAGGAGGGCAATTTGAGCTAAATGTAATGCTGCCAGGAATGCTAAAGTCAGTATTAGAATCAACAGATATGCTCAAAAACTTTTTGCCAATATTTTCTACAAATCTAATAGACGGATTAACAGCAAATAAACAAAAGCTCCAAGAAAATATTGAAAATAGTCCTGTAATAGTAACATTACTTACTCCAAAAATTGGGTATTTGAAATCAGCAGAATTATTCAAAGAATCATTAAAGAGTGGAAAAACAATTAGAGAATTAGTAGTTTCAAAGAAACTAATGAGTAACAAAGAAATCGATTCATTATTCAAATAAGTCATGGCAAAAATTTTCGTAGAAGCCTATGGCTGTTCTGCAAGTTATGCAGATTCAGAGATGATTTCAGGTTTAATCATTAATGGTGGACACACATTAGCTACAAATTCATCAGAATCTGATCTAAATCTCATTGTTACTTGTTCTGTAAAAGATACAACTGCAGATAAAATGATGTATAGAATCAAATCACTAAAAGCAAAACCATTAATCGTTGCAGGTTGTCTACCAAAAGCTGAAAAAAATAATGTAGAGAAATTTACAGAAAACGCCAGTTTACTAGGACCAAGTTCATTAGGAAAAACATTAGAAGTAATCAACTCAACATTAAAGGGTAGAAAACAAATTGCATTAGAAGACTCAGATTTATCAAAAGTAGGTTTACCAAAAGTTAGACTTAATCCAACAGTAGGAATTGTAGAAATTGCAAGTGGATGTATGAGTGAATGTACATTTTGTCAAACTAAATTATCAAAAGGAGATCTCTCTAGCTATAGATTAGGAGACATTGTAAGACAAGTTCAAACAGAAATTAAAGAAGGATGTAAGGAAGTTTGGCTAACATCAACAGACAATGGATGTTATGGTTTTGATATTGGAACAGATTTACCAACATTGATTAATTCAGTTTCAGAAATTCCCAAAGATTTTATGATCAGAGTGGGAATGATGAATCCAATGTATATGGCCAGAATAAAAGAAAATCTAATTGAATCTTTTGATAATAACAAAGTTTTCAAATTTTTACATATTCCAGTTCAAAGTGGAAGTGATAAAGTACTAAACGATATGAAAAGAGGACACACTTCTGAAACTTTTAGAGAAATTGTAAAAAAGACAAAAGAAAGATTTGAAAATTTTACAATTTCAACAGACGTTATAGTTGGATTCCCATCAGAAACTGAAGAGGACTTTCAGAAAACGATCACACAATTAGCTAGAGTTGAAGGATTGGAAGCCCACGCCAGAGCAGTTGAAGTTAGATTGGAGAATTGATATGAGCACTGAGATAAAAAATCTAATTAGGCCTGAGATTCTTCAATTAAGGCCCTACCAAGCTGCACAATACCAACCTGAAATGGTACGGATGAATGCCAATGAGAATCCATACTCTCTCTGTGAAGATAAGGACGTTTCTTCGCTTAATCTATATCCAGAGGCTGTACCGACAAAATTGAGAACTAGTATTGCCAATTACCTTAATGTTAATGTTGACAATTGTGTTGTAACTCGTGGCAGTACGGAAGCGATAGATTTACTTATCCGTGTATTTTGTAGGCCTCAATATGATGAGATATTTATTTTTCCTCCAACGTTTGAAATGTATCAGTTCTATGCAGAAGTTCAAGGAGTAAAGATAAGAACTATACCTTTACTTGCAAATCAGAAATTTACACTTGATCTAGAAACATTCCAGAAACAGGTAAGCCCAGTGAGCAAATTAACCTTTCTTTGTTCACCTTCAAACCCCACTGGAAATACATTTGACCAATCAATAACTTTTAAGACATGTAAGACACTAGAAGACCTTGGGATACTAGTATTTGATGGTGCTTATACTGAATTTGCCAATATAGATTACACTAGTGAATTGTTGAATGAATTCAGCAATGTTGTCGTTTTACGCACATTATCAAAAGCATTTGCTCTAGCCGGATCTCGATGTGGCGTCCTACTTGCTGCAAAAGAAATTTGTGATTATGTCATGAGAGTCATTCCGCCCTACTCTTTTTCAGTACCTGCTGGACAAACCGTATTAAAGGGATTGAGTAAACAAGGCATTAAATCTTCAAAAGAAAATGTGGAAAAAATCATTCATCAGCGAACATACTTAATGGGAAAGTTATCGGAACTAAGCTGTGTAAAAAAAGTTTTTCCATCTGAGGCAAATTTCATTTTGATTAAGGTTGAAGACGCAGAAGCATTCTACAATAGAGCAAAGGATGCAGGTCTTCTAGTTCGGAACGTAAGTTATCAACCTAGTTTAAATAACTGTATTAGAGTCTCTATCGGCACAAGAGAACAAAACCAACAATTACTCGAAGCAGTTCAATGAGATGAATTCGAATAATCAAAAAATTATATTTCTAGATAGAGACGGGACAATAATCTTTGAACCCGAAGACTTCCAAGTCGATGCTATTGCTAAAGTTCAATTGGTACCTGGGGTGATTCTTTCATTATCAAGATTGATCGACTATGGATATGCCCTAGTTATGGTTACAAATCAAGATGGACTGGGTTCAAATAGTTTTCCTGAAACTCAATTTACTGAGGCTCATGAGTATATACTGGATTTGTTTAAATCCCAGGGCATTGAGTTCAAAGATGTTTTTATTTGTCCCCATTTTGAAACCGATAACTGCGACTGCAGAAAACCAGCAACGGGTCTTATTACGGGGTTTTTAGCACAAAACAACATTGATCCTCAAAGATCCTATGTTATTGGTGATCGTGACACCGATATGGAATTCTCCAAGCGACTTAAACTACAAGGCATCAAGATCGATCCCTATACCAAACAAGCTTGGCCAAACATCGTTGATGATATTTTGAGTGTAGATCGAAAAGCTAAAGTAGTTCGACAGACCAATGAAACTGAAATCTCTGTGGAGGTTAATTTAGCAGTCAGTGCTCCTGTTGCTATCAGCACTGGGATAGGTTTTTTTGATCATATGCTTGAACAACTAGCAAAACATTCAAACACCTCAATCGTCATTGAATGTAAGGGTGATTTGAATGTCGACAAACATCATACTGTTGAAGATGTGGCTCTATCCCTCGGGCAAGCATTGAGTGAAGCGTTGAGCAATAAGTTCGGCATTAACCGTTATGCTTTTACGCTACCAATGGATGAATCACTTGCCAAAATGGCTTTAGATTTATCAGGCAGGCCGCTTTGTTCATTTGAAGGTGAATTTGACCGCGAACAGGTAGGTGATTTTCCTGTTGAAATGGTTAGTCATTTCTTTCAATCTTTAGCTCAATCCCTGAAAGCAACCCTGCACATCTCGATCGCAGGAGAGAATAACCATCATATGATCGAGGCATGTTTTAAAGTCATGGGGCGTGTGCTAGGTGAAGCGATTAAGATTTCGGGTGATACAGTGCCTTCAAGCAAAGGTGTATTGTGAACAGTAAAAAAAAAGTTGCCATAGTTGATTGTGGTGGTGCTAATTTATCCTCATTGACTTTTGCCATAGAAAGATTAGGACTCGAATATAACGTAACCAACAACAAAGATGACATATCAATGCATCACACGTTGTTCTTCCCGGTGTTGGAGCGGCCAAAGATGCCATGCAAAGACTTTCCCAAACAGATTTGACTATAGCCATAAAAGATCTCAAACAACCCATATTGGGAATTTGTTTGGGAATGCAGTTATTGTTTGATTCCACAATGGAAGAGGATGTAAATTGTTTGGGGATTATCCAAGGTGAGTGTAAGCGCTTTGCTATTAATCCAAGCTATCCGGTGCCTCATATGGGATGGAATAGTATAAAAATAAATAAAAAAACACCCTTAGTAGATAACACTATTGAAGATGCTTATTTTTATTTCATTCATAGTTATTACATTCCCTTATTGGATCAGACCATTTCTAGCACCGAATACGATATAGAATTCTCCAGCGTTATTCAGCAGGAAAATTTCTATGGAGTTCAATTTCATCCTGAAAAATCTGGAGCAGCAGGCTCTAAGTTACTGGATTCATTTTTCAATTTATAGTCTATGAAATTAATACCTGCAATTGATTTAATTGATGGACGTTGTGTGAGGTTACATCAAGGAAAGTTTAATGAAGTCACTTACTATGAACCAAGACCAGTAGAGCTCGCAAAACAATACCAAGCAACTGGATTTACTAACCTACACATTGTTGATCTTGATGGTACTAAGGATGGTTATTCTGAAAATACTGATGTGATTCAAGAAATTGTAGAAACATCAGGTTTGCAGGTTCAATTAGGTGGTGGGATAAGATCTTCAGATGACATTGTAAAATGGCTAGATATTGGGGTGTTTCAGACGATATTGGGTAGTTACGCGATTTTAAATATTGATAGGCTAGAGGATGCTTTTAAAGATGTTGAATTGTCCAGAATTATCATAGCTCTCGATATTTTATATCAAAGTGAAGAACCAATAGTGATGTCACATGGCTGGCAGCAATCCAGTGGTCAAACATTATGGCAATTATTAAAGATTTTTAAGGACAGCGGCTTTCAGAATTTTCTGATTACTGACATCAGCAAAGATGGCACATTATCAGGTCCCAATATGAATTTATATCGTCAGTGTGTCGATTACTCAGAGTCTTTGAGATTCATCGCTTCCGGAGGACTGTCATCGATGAGTGATATTATAGAGCTTGCATCAATTGGTCTGTACTCAGCAGTGACTGGGAAAGCACTATTAGACAATAAAATCAAAACACAGGAGGTGGAACAATTCTTACAAGAAGAATAATTCCTTGTCTGGATGTAAAAGATGGTTTAGTGGTTAAAGGTGTACGCTTTCGTAACCACCAAGTTGTTGGTGATATTTTAAACTTGGCAGTCAGATATAATTCTGAAGGTGCGGATGAACTTGTTTTTTACGATATTACCGCCAGTCCTGACGAGAGATCTGTAGATAGAAGATGGGTAAACAGGATTGCAGCTAACATCAATATTCCTTTTTGTGTTGCCGGTGGTATCAAGACAATCGCTGATGCGGAAGAAATATTAAATTATGGGGCAGATAAAATTTCAGTCAACTCCCCTGCTTTGTTAGATCCAGATTTGATTAATCATCTGGTAGGTAGATTTGGTTCACAGTGTGTTGTTGTTGGTATTGATAGTTTTCAAGACCAGAAGGCTTTTAAGGTATTTCGTTATACGGGTGATCCATCGAAGACAGTTGATACTGCAATTAGTACACTTGATTGGGTCAAAGAAGTTCAAGATAGAGGTGCTGGTGAAATTGTACTGAATTGTATGAATCAAGATGGAGTCAGAGAAGGTTATGATTTGGAGCAATTAACCAGAGTAAGAGAAATATGCCAGGTTCCTTTGATTGCCTCTGGTGGAGCTGGAATCATGCAGCATTTTGCTGAAGTGATTAAAGCAGCTGATGTCAGTGGTACTCTGGCAGCGAGTGTATTCCATAATGAACAAATAAACATAAATGATTTAAAACAATATCTATTAAAACAAGGGATAGAGGTGAGACTATGATTGAAAAACAAAATGAATTTATCTTTGAGTTAGAGGGTATTATTCAACAAAGATTGACAGATAGACCTGAAGACAGTTATACCGTTGGTCTGGTGAATTCTGGCATTGGACAGGTTGCAAAAAAATTAGTCGAAGAGAGTTCAGAACTGGCTATTGCATCGGTAGAACAAAAAGACTCCAAAGAAATTTCACACGAAGCTGCTGATCTTATCTATCACTTTTTAATATTACTTAATACTGTAGGGCTTAGTATTAACGATGTTTCTAAAGAATTGGAAAATAGACATAATAAGCATTAGTAATGCTGACAATTGATAATTTTCTGATTTTAAAAATCTGGTTGATGGAGTCAATCAAATAATTTGTTTGGATTCATTATATTTCTTGGATCAATAGCTTTTTTTATTGTTTTTAATAATTGCATTTTTACTGGGTCAGAAAAGTATTCCAGTTCATTTTTTAGTTTTACACCAATGCCGTGCTCCCCGCTGAATGATCCTCCCAGATCAACTGCAATTTGGTGAACAATTCTAGTCAATTCATCCTCTTTCATTTGAAAACTAACTTTGTCCATTGTTTTCGGTTTTGATTTTGTAATATGAAGATTTCCATCTCCTACGTGACCATAGACATAAAAGTCTGACTTTCCTAGAACTTGTTCTAATTTATTTCTAGATTGTTCAATAACTTCAGGAATGTTACTAATGGGCACGGAAATATCATGGTCGATTCCTGTGCTTGATAGTTTTTTAGATTCTGTAATGCCATGGCGCAATTGCCAAAATTCATTTCTTTGTTGATTATTAATTGCAATTGTTGCATCCAGAATGAGTGCTTCTTTAAGCTGTCTTTCCAGAAAGGATGTGATGGCTTCATTGGACTCAGATGTTGAATTTACATTTTCTACATCAATCAAAATTTGCCATGGATATGATGATTCAAGTGGTATCTTAAAGTTTGGCATTTGATCCTCGACACATTTAATACTAACACTGTTCATTAGTTCAAAGGCACAAAGACTCTCATCAAAACTTTGTTTTGCTTTTTTGAGCAGCTTAATTGCTTGTTTTGGATTTTCAACCGCGACCAGTGCAACTGTGTGGCTGAGGGGTTGTAAGAATAACTTAAGGCAAATCTTTGTTATAAAACCCAAAGTTCCCTCTGCTCCGATGAAGAATTGTTTTAGATCATAACCGGTATTATCCTTTCTTAGTCCTTTGAGTTCAGAATAAATACTACCATCTGGTAAAACTACCTCGAGGCCCATAACTAAACCTCTAGTCATGCCATATTTTAGAACATTAGTTCCACCAGCATTTGTAGATATATTTCCACCAATTTGCGAACTGCCTTCCGCACCCAGGCTCAATGGGAAATACAAACCATTCTCAGAAGCTGTTTCTTGAATCCTAGCTAAGATACAACCTGACTCAACGATCAATGATTGATTATCTGCATCAAGTTCTATAACACGATTTAGTTTTGAGCTGCTCATGATAATTTCCATTCGTTCATCAGTCGATCTGGGAACATTAGCACCACAAAGGCTGGTATTACCTCCCTGTGGGACGACGCCTATATCATTGTCAAAACACAATTTTATAATTTTTGATATGGATTCCGTAGTATTTGGAAGCAATACAAAAGGAGTGGTTCCTTGATACTTT
>MPLV02043795.1_pt1 | contig 17516 bp, 4 predicted proteins | sample 1617331 | NCBI WGS metagenome assembly MPLV02 (sample SAMN05944802, study PRJNA350692) | marine metagenome | biome: marine; feature: ODZ; material: water; isolation source: 100 m water sample filtered on 0.2 um supor filter | place: Pacific Ocean | collected 2012-04-08 | depth 100m m | reverse complement strand
GTTCTGTTGTGATGAACCTTTTACTTTCACAGGATAGTAGTTATACAAAGGATGCTACTTTATCATTAGTTAAAAAAGCAGATACTAGTGATGTTATTGCTAGTGGAAAAGTTTTATCAGCGACAAATGATCAAAATGCTGTTCGTGTACTTGTACAAGTTGGAGATTTCAACGATTTTATCAATTATCAGGATGGAGATACTATTTTAAAGAGTAGTAATGTTGCTAATACAGCAGGAACTGAAATTGAAATCGTAAAGCAGTTAAGTGAAGATATTGTTATTATTAGCGTACAGGATAATATTGCTATTGTTGAGACTGATGGTGATCACAATATGGCAGAAGGAGATGTTGCCAATATTGAGGTTGATCCTGATGAATCAATAACGGAATCAACATATTGGGTAAGAAAAAAGAAATTCCAAGAATTTGATTTAGTTCCACAAGGATTCAATGGAAAATTGAATGATACTGGTATTGGACATTCTAGTTTAGTTGCATATGGTAGAGATTATGTTGCTGGCACATATAATGATGTAGAGTTAATTTTTAGTGACCATAATAAAGATAGAGAAAATATTGGTGCTGTAGGTGCATCAGGAAATGCTAAAGGAAAAATTATTGTTCCTTCTACTAATTTTGATGGTAGTGGTAGTATTTCATCAATTGAAATCATTGATGGTGGAAAAGGATATTCTGTAGATGATATCGTGACAGTTAACCCTACTGATGTTCCTAAGATAGATCCTTCTGCTTCAAATGTTACTATTTCACCTCCACCAACAGCACATTACCAGAATGAAGATATAGCAGAATCTTTTGCAATTTATAAGTTTACTTTAGGTTCTCCTGATCCAACATGGCACCCAACTATACAAGATGCATGGACAGATTTTACTACTAATGTTCTGCCATCACAAGTAGGTGTATCATTTTGGACTTATCAGGATCATGAGTTTTTAGTTGCTGATGGTAGTGCAATTTCTGTAAATGATCATTTAATTATTGATAGTGAAATTGTAAATGTAGTAAGCGTTACAGGAGATACAATTAAAGCTAGTCGTACTCATTTTGGTACATTTTCTACAGAACATATTGTGAATTCTGGGGTTTCCCTTTTAGAACCCGGCAGTACTCCATCAGATATTTCTTCTGATATAGGATACTTTGATGATGTTATTACTGTTACTACGACAACATATGCTTTTGGTGATTATATAAAAATTAATAATGAGATTTTAAAGGTTGTAAGTCTATCTGGAAATGATCTTACTGTCGTTAGAGGACAAGTTGGAACATATCCACAATTGCATTATACTGGAGATATAGTTCAGTTATACACATATACTGAAAATGTAACTACACTAACTACAGTTGCCCCAATTGCTACTAACGTAAGATTGTGGTATGTCAGTAAAAATGATAATATTTTTGAAGTAACTTATTCGATAGCTAGTGATGCACCTGCTCTGACAGATCAGATGTGGTTTACTGGAGATAATAATTCAGAGATTAACATTGGTGCTGTTTTTAAAGAGTATCCTGATACCGCACCAAAACCACAATATAGACTCATTATTGATGGAGTTGAAAATCCATCGTACACAATGCGAGTTGGTTCTGTTTTTACAATGGATGCTGTTGATTCGCATCCAATATGGATTGTTCATGATTATACAACATCACTAGCTAGTGATGGTGTGGCATTAGTAATGGATTCTTATAATGCAGTTAGTGGTGTTACTAATAATGGAATTAATCAACCTGAAGCAGCTCCACAAGAGCAAATAGTATTTACACCACAGCATCCAGGAACATATTATTATGTTTGTGCCACGCATCCCGAAATGAGTGGTATTATTACCGTCGAAGGTGATGCGAGTAATTCTATTCCTTTGATTGGTGTTCATAATATTGGTTTGGGTGTTGATAGAACAGATGCAATATTAGATACGGTATATTCATTAGCAGAAGGAGATCAATTAAAGGTTAATGATGAAATTTTAAAGATTATTGCTGTTGATAATACAACTAGAAAGGTTACTTTCGATAGGGCACAAGAAAATACTATTAAAGTTAATCATCCTTTAAATGATAATATAGTTGCTTATAGACCACACTATAGATTTACTTTCAATCAAAAGATTTTTGGTAGTGATGCTAATGATCCTAGAGTCATTTCATATGACAAGGAAACTCATAAGTTATTAGTTGCTTTCGATTTTATACATGAAGGTGCTACTAACCCTAGAGTAATTACAGAAATTTCTTCTTTCTTTGATCACAGTAATCCATCAAAGACAGTTTCTATCTCCAAAGCATATGATATATTAGAGAAATTACAATTCTCACCAGATAATACCAATTTTGAAACTAATCCAGTATTACAGATTCAAAAGTATTATTTTTACAAATTTGATACTAGTCATCCATCTATGCTTGGTTCTTATTTGGATATTTCCACAAGTCCCAATTATAATATCTTTACTGAAGAGAAAGAAGTTGGATTGATTGAACCTGGCAATGCAGGTGCTCAAGTTAGAATTAGATTGGGTTATGGTCCTAATATTGGTGATGTAAAGAGAAAAACAGTTAATTTTATATCTTATTACTACTTCTTAACTACAGAAGAAATTGATACTGGCGGTTCTTATTTGAGTGTGCGAGAAGATCCCCTCGCTGGTGATAATACTATTATATACACAACTGATAATAAGTTTGTTTATAATTTAGATAGAGTTCCACAATATGATGGAACTGGTGATATTAGATATAGAGGAAGATCTGTTGGCAAAATTGCTTCTATTGCATTAGACAATTTGGGTTCCGATTATATCTCTATGCCTAGAATCAAAGGAGTAGTTCCTGCACCAGAGTACAAAGCAGAAATAGAATGTATTAGAGATATTTTAGATCTAAATGTAAAGGAATTAGTTCTCAAGAGTTCTGGTAAAGGATATTCAAAACCAGAAGCAGTAGTTTCTAATGGTGATGGCACTGGTTTGAAAATTAAAGTAACCAATGTTAACGGTTCTATTGTTAAGGCAGAAATTATAAGCAAAGGATCTGGATACACATACACACCAACAATTGATGTTATTGAAACTGATAATAAGATATTTTTTAAATCAAATGAAATTGGTATACCGAAAAGTGTTAAATTCATTAAATATGGTTCTGGATATCACAATGATAATTCCATTATTCCATTTTTTACGTCACCTTATATTTTTACCCTATCAAATTTTGATACAGATGCTTTTCGGATTGGGGAAAAAGTTGAGCAGCGAGTTAATGGATTAGTTGTAGCATCTGGTACTGTTGCTAAGAATGGTTGGACATTTGGATCCAATATATTGAGAATGGATAACATCACTGGTGTTTTTAGAGAAAATTATTCTATTATTAATAAGAATCGTGGAAACAAGACTGCTTTTATTGTTTCTATTGAATATTCCAAATTTAATCCTATTACTACAACTAGGGAAAAACAATTAGGTAGATTTTCTTCAAATAGAGGATACCTTAATTCTGTTAATCAAAGAATTACTGATTCTGATTTTTATCAAGATTATTCTTATGTGATTAGGTCAAGAACTCAAATCAAGGATTGGCGTAATGCAATCAAAGAAACAACCCATCCAGCTGGATTTAAAGTATTTGGTGAGGTTTATTTAGAATCAGAAGCATCTACATTAATGGATGTTGCTCAAGACAATACAGAAAAACACACAACATATGTTGTTCTTCCTCCGGTAAAAGTTACATCTCTTTCCACAAAGAGAACAATTACACAGAGATATTTCACTGCAATTAATCATCAAATTGAAAGAGGACAAGGTTCTGTCGCATTCGATGAATTTGACGAAACTTTAACAAGAACCAGAGAAATTACATTATCACCTGCTTTTGATGGTGTTTTTGATTCTTCAACTGGTTTGCAAGTAGGAACAACTCAATTTAGTATTATTGATAAAAAAACTGGTCTTGCTTACCAACCATTTAATGAGCAGGAATTAATGATTACTATTGATGGTGTTGCTCAGCGGCCAATAACTTCATTTAGAGTTATTGGTAATCAAATCAAATTCTACGAACCGCCACTTGGTGAGAGGACTTCAGAAGGTCAAATTGTATCTCCACAAACTTTTTATGGTAGAGCATTTAAGTTTTCTGAAGATATTAATAATGTTCGTTATTTGAAGAGGTTGAAGAATATATCAGATGATTTTGATGGCAGACAAAAGAACTTTGATTTGTATTGGGAAGATGGAAGTATTGTTAAAACAGATTTGGATGAGAACTTATTGATATACCTTGATAGTATACTACAGCAAGGATCTTATACTATTAAAAGATTTGTTAGTAACAATAAGACAGATAGACTTATATTCAAGAAGGCTCCGAAAAATTATGCAGATCTGCATAGTGATGCTCCAAAATCTTTGCAAAATGAGCAATATTTTTATGGTCAAAGTGTTGGAAATTATCAAAGGATGCATATTGATGAGAATGTAATTCCTTATAGTCGCACAAATTCTTATATTATTTTCGATAAAGAGAATAGCGTAAAGGGATTTGATGATCCATTGTATGCATATGTTTATGTAAATGGTGTTTTACAACAAGATTTAGATTCTTATATAATCTCTGGACCATCCATTAGATTCCACAAACCACTAAAATTCAGCAAACAATCTGATGGATCTTATATCACTGATAAAGTAGATATTTTGTATTTTTATGGAAAGAATTATCAACCAACAGCAACTTGTTTTGATTTTGAAAGTGATGTTTTCTATAACAGAACAACAATTACATTTGATGGCGCGAATACTTATGATAAATTTTTAACATGGTTTGGTCCACAAGCATCATTAAGTACTTACGTTTACCAAATTCTTGATGGTAAAAAATATTTGTTTGGAAATGTGTTGCGTGTTGTTCCATCTGCAGGAAATACGTGGGTGATGGATTTACAATCACAAAATGTAAAGTTCAATGTTAATGGTAGAGTATATTTTACAAAATCTCGTTCATTAGATGGTTCTAATGAAATAGATATTTCTTTCGATGATATTAATATTCAATATAACACTAATACACAAGGAGAAAGACTTCTGAATAGATCAGAAATTAATATTTTATCATGGGCAGAAACTGGTGATAACTTAGATAGTTATCAGCATACAGGGGAATTGTTTAAAGAACACCCAACACTTAAAAAGAATGATCGTATTAAAATTGATGGTGAGTTTGCATATCGTGATGTTAAGAGTGTACCTTTCTTTGCGAAATCAAAAGAATATAATGATGGTCATCAAGTATCAAATAGTTTCTTTTCTAAAATTGCTGTAAGTGAATATAATGGAGAAAAACTTGGTGAAGGATTCAGTATTACTGCATCACTTACAAATGATACCATTAGTAAACTTGACTGGAATAGAAGAGATCTTGAATTATATTTTGATAATAACCTTTTATTGAGTCCAACTGCTTATAATTATTACACACCACCCATTATCAATTTCATACCAGTTGATGGTAATGGTGGTGGAGCAAAAGCACAAGTTTTGGTTTATGGTGGACAAATCATAGACATTATTTTAGTTGATGGTGGATCTGGTTACACAAATCCACCAAAAATTGTAGTTTCTAGAGGATACGATATTATTCGTATTGATGATACTTTTGAATCTTCTGCTACAATCAAACTTCATAATGCTGGTTATCAAGGAAGTTGGGCTGGTATGAATCCTAGTACTGTTTGTACTATTAATTTGTGGCGGCGAGAATTAATGGAATCTTTTGCTGTCTTTATTCTTCCTCCCGTTACGGGACAAATTACTATAGTTGGTCAAACTCTTATTGCGTTTGATCCAGGTTTAAATGCTTTAGAAAGATCTATTACTCAAATAGTGACACCTGCTGATGAAAGCGTTGCGATGTCAAATGATTCCACTACTTATATTGAGAATGATATTGAATGTAAAATTAATGCTTCTTACTTAACATATGAGCATCCTGTTACTAAACATACTTATTGCGGTATGCTTGATATGTTACAAGAACCAGTAGAAAATCCATCATTGTATAATCAAGGTAAATTAGGATCAACTGTCGCTTCGTTTATGGAATATCTTTATACTGATGTTGGTACATTGGGTACTGGTATTAGTTTAGAGCAATTTGAAATTTTCTACCCATTCATTTTGATTAATCAAAATCCTGGTAACTGGATGGAAAACTATGAGGTTGATTATAGTTCTATAACAACCACTGGTGTATTATTCAATCCAGGCATTCCTTCCATCTCTAATCGTGCTGGATATCTTAGTAGTGTTTTTAATCCAGGAGATACTTGGATGTACATTACAGGATCTACATCACACTTCCCTGCAACTGGTAAATTATTAGTTAATGGAGAGATTATTAGGTATAGTGGAACGCTCAATGATGATCGTTTTATCATATCTGAAAGAGGTGTTGATGGAACTACAGAAGTATCTCATGATGCTCTTGATTATTTCCGTGAGTTAGGCAAGTATAATTAACCCTGTATAAATATAAATAAGACAGAAATCAAACCCCGTTCACCGTATCTAGTATTTTTTCAATGGCTGCTATAATCTCCGAAAAGTTTAGAATTTTTAATGCAAAGCAGTTCTTAGAGTCTTTGACTGAAGGCGCTACGGACACATCCGCAGATCGATCTAGGATGTATTTCTTTGTAGGACGACCTCAAGCATGGAATTCGTTCCTAGAAATTTATTCCATCGATGGTGGATCATTCAGTGCAGGTCAATCAGTATATGTTGGTGCTGATTGGGCAAACGCTACATTTAAAGGAACTATCGAACAAGTACTAGATAATAGTTTAATTTTATCTTCTATTGGTCCTTTACCAACATCAGCACCATCATTGGGATCTTTACTAAAGGGTTATGATGGTTCTGCAAATACGAACGTTACAGCAAATACTGGGGTTTATAGGTATTCTAGGAATGATGTTCCTCCAGTTCCTTTAGATAACCAGGTAGAAAAATACGATATATATGACGATATCATTGCATCTAAGAGGATTACTTCTTCTTATGCAAGATCAGTAATTCGGAGATACAATTACGATCAAATCACTAATCCTAGATTTGATATGTGGAAACCTGATTATTCTGATACTCCAGCTGGTGGTGGTCAGATTGGTAAATCCACAGGTACGGGTGCTACTTCGATTTCTAACGCAAAATTTTACGTTATGAATCAAAGGTATGAGGTGTTTAAGTGCATCTATAATGGAGAAAGTGTTGCAAATCCAAGTGGAGTTGATGTTCAACACGAACCATTTACTGCTCCTTCTGCTGGATTGGGTACATATGATGCTGCTACACGCAATTTCACTGCTCCTGATAATTCATATATTTGGAAGTATTTGTTCACCATCCCAACAGATGATGTCTTAGCATTTCTTTCAACTGATTTTATGCCTATTGTTGAATCTGCTGAACCCACTAGGGTTGCTACCGAAGCGGCCGCAGTTGATGGATCAGTTGATGTTGCTGTAATCAAGAATGTTGGTGTAGATCTTCCTAATGCAGGTACATATTATGCACCAGTTCTTGGTGATGGTACTGGTGGTATTGTTAAAATTGTAACCACTGGTGGTGCAATTGATACTGCTGAGTTGGTTCAAGTTGGTTCTGGTTATACCTATGCCACATGTCCTATTATAACCGGCATTCCTCTTGGAACTGCAGGTAGTACAGAAGCAATTGGTTTGTTCTCTGATAGTGCATTTACTACTTCAGAAACAGTAAATTCATCTGACACTCCTTCTTTAGAGATAATTCTTTCACCACAGGGTGGACATGGTTCCGATTTAGAGACAGAATTGAATGCTAAGCGAGTAATGACAAATATTCGCCTCACTTTCATCGAAAGTGCTGGTGATTTCCCGGTTGATAATGATTTCCGTCGTATTGGCATTATTAAAGATCCTCTTATTCCTGGTGGCGGTGATTTTGCTACCGATGATACTCTTAACGGATTGTATGCTGTTAAGATTACAAGTACAACAGCAGATTATATTCCTGACGAAACAATCAGTCAGACAGTTGCTGGAGGGACTGCATTGGGTCAAGTAGTATCTTGGACGCGAGATGTACCTGGAACTGTTCCGACACCTTCTACACCCGGTAGCGGCGTGTTGAAGTACATCCAATCACCACAAGTACATCAAAACAATGGTGTTGTTAGAGCATTTGAATCTAGTGCTGCTAATGCTATTACTGGCGATCAATCCAATGTACCTGGAACTGTCCATCATGATTATGCAAATGGTACATTATTATTGGGTTGCACTTTTAATAGTGGATTGGCATCTCCCGAACTTCAAAACAATAGTGGAGATCTCATATACATAGAGAACAGAAGACTAATTACCAGAGCTCCTGATCAAATCGAAGATATTAAATTAGTCATCGAATTCTGATTTTTGTCAACTTAAAACAGACGGTAGAATAATACGATGCCACAGAAGACTAATATCAAAGCAGCTCCTTATTTTGACGATTACGATCCGAGTAAAGATTTTTATAAAGTACTGTTCAGACCATCTTACCCTCTTCAGGGTAGGGAACTAAACACTTTACAATCTATACTGCAGAATCAGGTAGAGAGTTATGGCAAATACACCTTCAAGCAAGGTGACTTAGTTGTTCCTGGAGAAATTGGACTTAACAAGAAATTAGATTTTGTTAAGTTATCTTCTGTATCTGAAGTTGCTGTAAGTATTGATGGGGAAATTATATATCAAAAGTATGATATTGATGGATTAGTTGGACAGAAGGTTAATGGATTATCTTCTGGGGTTGTTGCTCTTATTGTAGATATAACTAAATCCACAGATAATAATAACGATACTTTGTATGTTAAGTATCTAACTGCTGGTTCTGGTGGTGATGAAGAAACTTTTAGACAAGGTGAAACAATAGAAGTAGTTGATGGTGTTAATTCTCCTTTGCTTGTTGTTGGAACTGACGGTAGTGTTCTACCTACCAATGTTGCTGTAACAGATCCTGATACTGGTGCTGTCACTTTCATTGAAAGTGGGGCAATGGGTTATGCTTCTGCTGTTAAGGTTGAAGAAGGTGTTTATTTTGTTAATGGGTTTTTCGTAAGAAATGATGCTTCTTTACTTATTGTTGATGGATATGGTGATCAACCATCTGTTAAAGTAGGATTTACAGTATCAGAATCTATTTCTACGCCAGAAGGAGATAATACTCTTTATGATAATTCTTTTGGATCATCTAACTTTGCTGCTCCAGGAGCACATAGGTTAAAGATTAATCTAAAATTAACTAAGTATTCTTATGATGCTATACCAGATAAGAATTTTATTCAACTTTTATCTGTTAAAAATGGCACAATACAACGTCAAGTTAAAGCAGCTAATTATTCATTAATAGAAAAGACTCTTGCTAGTAGAACATATGATGAATCTGGCGATTATATTGTAGATAATTTTGATATTGATCTTCGTGAATATTATCAGAAGGATGGGAATTTAGGAATTTATTCTTTGGGAATAGATGAAACCGTCAATGGTCTATCTCCATCTGAAGCTAGTGAAAAATTGATCGCATCCATCGGACCAGGTAAGGCATATATTCGTGGATACGAAATCATAAACAAGGAAACCAAATATTTAGAATTAGATAAGGCAAGGGAAACATTAACACGAGATAATGTTAGTATTAAATCTACTGGATTAGCAAAGTTTACCATTAGTAATGTATACAATACTTTACCATTGAATGCTGATGGTGCAGATCTTACGGCATACCCAACAGTATATTTGAATTCTGTTCCTAATGATGGTACTATTGGATCTAATGATACAGAGGAAGCACTCAATTATTTACAAACTATTGATAGAAGAGGTCTTACCTTTGATAAAGATTATGGTATTAAAACCATTTATATAGAAGCTTCTATTGGATTGGGCACTATAGATGAGACTAGTATTGAAGCTAATACTCCATCTAATATGGCAGATTTGAAGACATTATGGTTTATACAATCAAGAACTAATGCTGGTGCAGTATCTACAGTTGAAACAGTAAAAACAATTTCCTTCGCTAAAGTAACTAGGCCAGAAGTTGGTGATGTTAATTCTCAATATTTGCAATTAACTCTTTATGGTAGAAAAGACTTTTTAGATGATCTCTTTATTGAGTATGATGATAATGTTGGAACTAGGAGGAGATTGTTATACAATTCACTTGCTAATGCTCAGCAAGAGATTGATGAAGTAGGTCATATTGTTGATTATAATCAAACTATTACACCTCTTATTGGTGTAATGAAACCAAAGGATTTTAGTGCTGTTAAGAGAGCCGATGGTTTTAATCAAGATACAGACATTATTTACTCTAAAGGAAGACTTGCTGACGGAAGTCAATTATATAATGGAATTTTCTCTTTATCCTATTTCAACCCAGTATTCTTTACTAAACTATTAGTAGATTCTGATATTTCTTCTGATTTTACTTCAGGTAAGTATATTACTGGATCATCTAGTGGTGCATATGGAGTAATCGAAGGTGATTCTAATGGTTATCTTTCTTCTGGCAAGAGTCTTTTTGTAAAGACATTATCTGGTACTTTTGAGTCTGGAGAAACAATTTATAGTGAAGATGGTGGAATTCTACGTATTGCACAAGAAAATACGATTTCACATTTTGTTGTTTCCAGACAAGGAACAGGGTACACAGTAGATGCAAAAATGTTTGTCAATGGCATTTCTTTTGAACCAACTGATATCTTTATTGGTATTAATGGTGGAACTGTATACAAAGCAGAAATTAAGAATCGTGATGCAGTTAATGTAGTATATTCAAATCCACCAATTATTGATGTTAGTGGTACTAATACTATCCCTGTAAATATCATTCCGGTGTTGTTTAAGAATACAGTAACTACATATTCAGCACAGAATGTTAAGTCTATGTATTCCACTTTCGGATCATCTAATATTTTCACTGCTGATGTGGAAATGACTAATACAGATTATGCGTCTACTATTGCTGTAACTGAATATACATTCTCCGGCACTAAAGGATATAGGTATATTGAATGTAATGGTTTTGGTATTAATATACCAGATCTTATTCAGGGTGATATTATTCAGTTCAACGACACGACTGGTCGTGTTAATAAGTTTGTAGTTGAGCATGTAACTAATGCCGAAGGTACTAATAAGTCAAGAATTTATTTCAATGGAGCATTACCAGATAGCATAACAGCAGAATCTGTTGTTAAAATGCGTCCTATTGTAAAGGATACTGCTAGTTCGACACTGTTATACCCAACAGGAAGTAAAGAAGTTAGTAGTTTGATTAAAAATTCTGCAGATACTAGAATTAAGTATTATATTAGAAGGGATTTTATTACTAGTGGTACTGATACTGGAGGAAATATTACTTTTGTTGCTCAACTTGGTTTTGGTACACAAAGATTTGCAGAGTATAACGAGAAGGATTTCTTAATTACTGTTCTTGATAAGGGTAATTCCAATACTGTAAGTACAGGAGATATTATTTACGTTTCTCCTGATTTTGTAGAAACGAAAAATTTTGCTGACGAAACTTCTGGTTTATCTTCAGGAAGTATTACATTAACATTCCCATCTAATTATTTTGGTACAAATGTTACTAGTTTCCCCAAATTAAAGTTAACTGCTACGATTGAAGTAAGTAAAGCAAGGCCAAAAGTAAAAAATGTTGTTAAGAATAAGAGAATTGTTATTACTGCTGGTGGTGATAAAGTTGTTCCTTTACGTGGTATTGATTATGATAATGATAGTACAGAGTCATACACATATTCTGATGCATTTAAGATTAAGTATGTTTATGAAGGAACTAGTCAAACATCACCAACTGTAGATGTAAATGGTAATTTAATTGTTGGATCAGATATAACTCATAAGTTTACATTTGATGATGGTCAGAGAGATACTTTTTATGATGTTTCTCGACTTGTATTAAAACCAGGATTCACTGCACCGAGTGGTATTCTTGTAGTTGCTTTTGATTACTTTGAACATTCACAAGGAGATTTCTGCACCATTGATTCTTATGTACATGAAGATGGTGTTGTTGCTGATGAAGTTCCCAACTTCAATTCAAATGTTCATGGTATAGTCAGCTTGAGGAATGTTTTAGATTTCCGTCCTAAAGTAGATTATAATTCAGTTATTACTGGTTTTCAAGATATTTCTTTATTATCTCAAGCAGAATATATCAATTTCACTGGACCAGGTGGTGCTGTTTCTAGTACACCAGCTTCAAGTAAAATACTTCCATATACAGTATCGTTTAGTGAATCTCAGTATTTGGATAGAATTGATGGTGTCTTCTTAAATCAGAAAGGAGAATTTCTTATTAAGACAGGCAATTCTTCACTAAACCCATCTAAACCAGAAATCATTGAAGATGGTATTCCTTTGTATTATATGTACATTCCTGCTTTCACACAAACAGGTAAGGATGTAAGGATTTTACCAGTTGATAATAAGCGTTACACGATGAAAGACATCGGTAAGCTTGAGAAAAGAATTGAAAGATTAGAGTATTATACTACTTTAAGTATCCTAGAACAGCAAGCATTGAATATGCAGGTTAAGGATTCTTTGGGTCTCGATAGAATCAAGAGTGGTTTTATTGTTGATAACTTTGAATCTCATAATATAGGGAATTTAAGTTCTCTTGATTATAAGTGTTCTATTGATTCGCAACAATCTGTATTGCGTCCACAAGTAAAAGAGGATAGTTTTAAATTAAAAGAGCTTTATACTAAAGACTATCAAAGAAGTATTGGTGGGTATGTAAATAACAATGATGTTATTACATTACCTTATAGTGATATTGTATATGCGTCAAACACATTTGCCACTAAAACAATCAATCCAAACCCATTTGTTGTTATTCAGTATGTTGGGGATGCATCATTAGAACCAAATATTGATCAATGGTATGATACTACTGTGGCTCCGCTTGTAACAGATAATAATACAGGTTTATATTCTATATTCCTATCTAGGGATGTAAAGGAAAGTTTCTCTAGTATTTACAATTCGTTTGTAATTAACTGGGTTGGTGTTAATAAAACTTTCTATAATATCAATTCTCTTGCTGTAAATAATACATCTAGTGCTGCAGCATCTGTTGGTAATGCATCTGTTGGAAGTTCTTCTAATGTAAGTCCACAAAACAATGAGATTGCGAAGGGTGTTGGATATAAAACTATTAATGGCACGAGTGTTAGTGATGCCTTGAGATTTTTTGCTAGGTCTATTCCAGTTAAATTTTCCCTTAAGAGATTAAAGCCAAAGACACAAGTTCATGTGTTTATGGAGAATAGGGATGTTAGTAGATGGGTCAATCCTGATTCTAGGTTTACTGGTGTTTCTGGCAATTCTTTAACTACATTCAATAATGACATCATTACTGATGAATATGGTAATGCTAGTGGTATTATTTTAGTACCTGCAGGATATGCTCCAAAGCAGAACATATCATGGACAGGAGATCTTAATACATTGCAGTATGATGATACTTCAGAAGAAGTTCGTTTTGCTACTGGTATAAAGACTATTCGTTTTACATCTAGTGCAACAGATTCAAATAAGGATGCTGTAGATACATATGCTGAAGTTAAGTTCTATGCAACTGGTGTTCTTCCAGAGAATCCTGCTTCTATTATTTCAACTGTACCAGCATTCTTTAAAGCAAATGAGGGTGTTCAATTAATTGATAGTAATACTGAGAATACTGCTAGACCCAATCCACTTGCACAAACATTTAAAGTAGAGAACTTTGATGGTGGTATGTTTGCTACTGGTGTGGATCTATTCTTCAATAAGAAGAGTTCTTCTATTCCTATTCGGGTTTATTTAACTAATATTGACACAGAAAAACCAGGTAAATATGTTGTACCTGGATCACAAATTACATTATATCCAGATACTTTCTTGAAAGTTTATTCTTCTGGAAATATCACATTAAAGATTGGTGAATATATTACTGGTAATAGATCACTTGCTTCTGGTCCTCTTGCAAAGATTCTTGATAAGAATAATTTTGAAGTAATAGCAAATAGTAATGGTGAGGTTTCTGTTGCTAACGATCAAGTATATACTTTTGTTTTAGATAATCATAACGGAACTTCTTTCTTAACTAATGAAGATTTAACTGTTGGGTCAGTTACCACATATAATAACGCAAATAATGCAACTATTGGTCTTAAGATTCCCAAAGATTCGGGTAGTGTAACTAGTTTAAAATCTACCAATCTTGGATCTGGATATGAGGGAGCAACTATTACTATAGAGAGTCCTCAATTGCCTGGTGGTAGTAATGCAACAGGATCTGCTAAAGTATCAAATGGTCAATTATATCTAGCAGAAGTTGCTATATCTGGTAGGGGTTATACAGAAGCACCTGCTATTGTTGTTCGTGGTTCTGGTCAAGGTGCTACTGGTGCAGTAATTGAATCTGAAATTACTATTAATGAACCAGCAGTTAGAATGGGTATTGCTATTGACACAGAAACAAATGTTAGTTCAATAACACCAACTAAATTTGAGTTTGATTATCCTGTATATCTACAAAACAATACAGAATATGCTTTAAATATTGAATGTGATAGTACAGAATATGAGATGTGGGCATCACGATTGGGAGAAACCGATATTTCTTCTGGTTTAGTTGTTAACACGCAACCTTTGTTAGGTTCTGTATTTAAATCACAGAATGTAGATAATTGGACAGAAGATCTATTTGAAGATATTAAGTTTGTTCTTTATAGAGCAGAATTTGATCTTACTAGATCTGCTGAATTATTGATTAAAAATCAGGACTTGGGTTATGAGAAATTAGAATTAGATCCTGTAGAGACATATGCTTTAGCAAATAGTACTGCTACTTCTGAATTGTTTAAGAATAATAGTAATATACTCAAGTTTGCTCATCGCGATAATGGGTATGAAAGTACTGGAAAATCTAAAGTTCATTTTAAAGGATTTGATGATTTCTCTGGATTTGACAGTAATGATATAGAATCTTCTTTGTTTGGGGTTTCTAATAGTGGTGTTGATACATATACTATTGTTGGTCCCAGTAAGGCATCTACTACTGGATATGGTGGTGGAAATACAATACTTGCTTCTTATAATAGGAAGTATGAAAAACTTTATGCACAGATCCCATACTTACAAACATCAGGTACAAAGATCGAAAGTTTTGTATCTACCACTAATATAGTTCCTATAGATTCTACTACAGAAAATTATGCTTCATATTCTGTATCTGATATGGAAACTACATTCTTAAATGAAGAACAGTATTTCTTAAATCAGAAGGTAATTGCTTCAGGAATTAATGAGACAATCAATAATATCGAGAATTCTCTTCTTTATAAGATTAAACTTTCTTCTGATACTTCTCATCTTTCACCATTGATTGATTTAAGAAATGCTTCGGTGAAAACTATATCTAATAGGATTGAGAATAATATAGGTAAAGAAGATCGTTATGGTAAGAAATATCAAATTCTTCAACTTTATCCAGTATATAAATTCACTGTTAGTGGTAATGTTCAAACGGGTACAGATACTGTAATTCCGATTACACTTGGTCAGAATGTCAAAGGTTTGACATCTACTGCAGAATCTGAAGTTCTGCGTGTTGATGGTAATGATATCTATGTTAAGATTAAAAATTCTTTGCGGTTTACTGTTGGTGAAGAATTATATTTCAGTACTCAATCTGTGGGTGATGGTGATTTGAATGCGATAACTGTAAATATTGCTAGTGATGGTATTTTTGAAATTCTTCCTAATTTCGTTACTGGAAATACAGTTACTGCATATAATCCTTCTTATAGAAGTGAGAAGTATGAAAATACAATTAATGGTAAGATAGTTATTTGGGATTCCAAAACCAAGACTCTTACTGTAGAAAATGATAAGCAACCTATTAATAGTAATTATATTAGTGCTATTACTTTAGGTAGTGATTATGCTAGATCCAGTATAACCAGTGGACAAATTGCTGATATTTTCCGTGTAGGAGATATTATCGATTTTCAAAATTCTGCATTAGAAACATCTAAATATGCAGAAGTCAAATCAATGTCACTCTCTGATGGTATTGATTATGTTCCTGAAACAGGTTCTGTAAATACTTCTGCTCTTGCTAAGTATGTTACTAAAGAGATTTTTATTGATAATCCTGCTACTGCAATTAATACATATATCACTTTAAATGTAAAGGATATTTCTGATGTACATGTACTTTATAAGATTAAACCTGCTGCATCACAACAGAATTTCAATGATTTAAATTGGGAGTACTTTAATGGTACTGGTGGTCCTGATGATTCAAACAAGATTGCGACAGCAGAGAATAGTATTTCTGGACAATATGAGAAACAATCTTCTTATCAAGAGTTGAGATATACTGTGAGTGATATGCAAGAGTTTTCTTCTTTTGCAATTAAAATTGTTATGAGAACACCTGATCCTGCTTATGTTCCTAAGATTCAAGATATAAGAGCTGTTGCTTCTTATTGATATGCAATATCTCAAAGTAGAAGGTCACGAGAATTATGTGAGAGATATGAATACGGGAGCAATTATTAATACTACACCAAAAGCATCTGGATCTTTTTCGGGTGAGTTCCAAAATGCCTTGAAAGAACTAAATACTTTAAAGGAAGAAATGTCCGAAATTAAGTCCCTTCTCAAACAGTTAGTCAAATGACATTAAGAAATGTAACAAAGTCTTTTAATTTAGAAGATCAACGGCAGGAAATTAATGTAATTGCTGCTGATCTGGCAACGTTTTATGATAATGACACGGACTCTGTTTCGATTACTGGTGAATTAGCAACTCCTGGATTTGTTGTTAGTGATCAGGGGAATGTTACTGGTGTAGGATCAATCAAACTAAATCAATCAAGTCTTGGTGATGCAGGTACTTCTCCAAATGTAATTATTGATCCCACTGGTAATTTCACCAGTACTGGTGAAATAAGAAGTGGAGGAAATCCACATGAAGGTACTGCAGATGGGTCACATCTGAATACTGGTAGTGGTGTATCAGCGAGTTACAGTAATGCAGCATCTTTCTTGTGGCGAGGTTACACAACAGGTAACTCAACTCCCACCAGTTCTATATCAGTAGCAGGAGCCGCCACGTTCGCTGGAAGTGTAGTTTCTGGAGGATCTGTATTGATTATCGGATCTGCTGCTGGAGTTGCAGTGATGGGTATTCTAAAGATTGACTTTATATGGTATCTAAAAAACATATCTATATTAGCTCTTATAGGATATGCTTCTGGTGCTATAACATATATCTTAATGCAATAAATAAAAAACAACTAACGTTTTATTTAATAATATGAAATTAATATTACTACAGACACCCATAAATTCTGACACAATATCTGATATG
>MPLV02025139.1_pt1 | contig 17570 bp, 20 predicted proteins | sample 1617331 | NCBI WGS metagenome assembly MPLV02 (sample SAMN05944802, study PRJNA350692) | marine metagenome | biome: marine; feature: ODZ; material: water; isolation source: 100 m water sample filtered on 0.2 um supor filter | place: Pacific Ocean | collected 2012-04-08 | depth 100m m | reverse complement strand
TCCATTGAGGTATTCATGTCAGATGCTTTAGAAACCGGGGATCGTGCGCCCGCATTTGAATTGCCCGCAGTTTATGGGTACAAATCAGGCGCGTCCAGTCCTTCCGCTGAAGAAAAGGTCATGGTCAAGCTGAAGGATTTTCAGGATAACAAGTGGGTGGTATTGTGTTTCTATGCCCAGGACAGCAGTCCCGAAGATACCCGGTTGATGATCGGATTCAACGAGTGGAACAGGAAATTTAAAACCCGCGAGGTTGAGGTTCTGGGGTGCAGTTGGAATGGAATCAATTCGCATCAGCAGTTCATCGAGGTGTACCAGATGGGTTTTACTTTACTGGCGGATGAATATAAAAAGGTCACTGAATTGTATGGTGTGATTAAAGAAGAGGATGACCTAGGGCAAATGGTCAAAGTGATAGAACGCTCCACTTTCGTGATCGATAAAACGGGAATGATCCGCGCGGTATGGAGAGATCTTGAAGACCTGCGGGAACATCCGAGAGAAGTCTGGAACTTTATCCAGAAAGAAAAGAAAAGTTAGAATAGTAGTTTTTGTGCAACGATGAAAGGGCCTCATTAGAGGCCTTTTTTTATGTTTGTTCGCTTGTTTAATCCGATTGCACATTTTTCTCAAAATTTTTGCAGATGGTATCGCGGATAGCTTCGAGTGATTCATCGCCCTTTTTTTTGTCTCCTCCTTCAAGGCTTATGCAAGGGGAGATGGTGATTCTGACGAGGCCCGGATGAATCATCATACTGCCTTTACGGATGATGTTTCGCGTCCCGGTAATGGTAACAGGGACCATTGGCACATCCGCACGCTGAGCCAGAAGCTGGCTCCCTTTTTTAAAGGGACCGATGGTTCCATCTTCCGACCGTGTGCCCTCTGGAAATATGACAACAGAATTTCCCGCCTTGACCGATTCGATAGTAGTCAGGAAAGCCTGATATGATTTTTTTCTATCACCCCTCTCTACAGGAATATAACGAGCCGCGCTCATAGCCCAGCCCATAAATGGAACACGAAAAAGACTCGCTTTGGAGACCCAGCGGAGTTGAACGGGTAAATAACCCGATAAAGCGAAGATGTCATAGTATCCCTGGTGATTGGCTATGAAAATTTGTGCCTGGTTCTGAAGAAGGTTTTCCATACCAGAGATTTCAACCCGAATGCCATTCCACCGGCAAATCAGTTTGCTCCATAGAGCTGCAATTTTATGGGACGTGTTTCCGCTTCGATCAAATACTCCAACAATGACAGACAGGGTCCCTAGAACGATGGATAGAATCGTAATTAAAACCCAGAAGCGTAAAGTGTGGTAAAACGATGAGGCAAGTTTCAAAATCTTTTCACCCGAATCTGATAAATAGTCAATTGTTGAAATCTGGCAGGTTGGTATAGAAAGACAGTCATGAACCAGACTTCGCGAATAAAATGGTCTGATAAAATAATTTGGCTGGTGTTTTCATTGGCGCTGGGGTGGCCGGTTCATGGTTCGGCCTGGGGGCTGGAGGCACACCGCATTGTTGGTTTGTTGGCCGATCAGCACCTTCTGCCAGAGGTCCGAAAACGAATCAAACAGAATTTTAACATAACCAGTCTCGCAAATGTAGCCAATTGGGCAGACCGTGTTAAGTACAAAAGATCGCAAGGTCCCTGGCATTATGCGAACGTTCTTAAAGGTGAGATGACTTATGTGCAGGCAAGAGATTGTGCGGATGGGAAGTGCGTGGTTGAAAAAGTCCGTGAATTTTCGGAGGCATTATCAAAGTCTACTTCATCTCATCAAGACCAGCTGGAAGCTTTGAAATATCTTGTTCACTTTGTTGGCGACCTGCACCAACCCCTGCATCTGGGAAACAGGAAAGACCGGGGAGGAAATAAAATCCAGATGAAACTTCGAGGTAGAAAAACCAATCTTCACGCGCTTTGGGATAGTGGCTTTGTGAATATAGACGATGATAATCTGTTAAAATACGCCCGGCGTTTGGCTCGGCGTGTGTTGCCCACAGATCATTTGGAGTGGGTGCGATCCGATATAGTGGATTGGGCCAATGAATCCAGAAAGCACGCCCTGATATCGGCTTATGATAAAGAGATAATGTCTACGGGAGTATTGACCAAAGCCTATATCCAGAGAGCCAGAGAAGTTATAGAGCTTCGCCTGAGTCAGGCGGGGGTAAGGCTGGCTCATCTGCTTAACAGTAGACTGAATTAACTTATTCGTAAAAGGAGAAACCGGTGGCTGAAGAAAACCCATTATTTTTTAAACAATTGTTATCCGGAGTGGATGTAGGAAAGTCGGATTCTTCCGCTCAACAAATGGCAAACTTCATTTACCTGATTGGAGATAAAAATACACGCGAGTGCGTGATAGTCGATCCTGCATGGGATATTGATGGGATACTCAAAGTTATTGAAGGTGAGGAAATGACGCTTAAAGGTTCCCTGGTGACTCATTACCACCCCGACCATGTTGGCGGGAGTATCTTTGGCATGAACATCAAAGGACTCGCGGAATTGATGGAGAAAAGTCCCGCTCCCGTTTATGTAAATAAACATGAGGCAGATGGATTAAAACAAGTGACAGGTCTTTCCGAAACAGACCTGCGTTTGACGGATAGCGAAGAGAAGATCAAGGTAGGGGAGATCGATGTTACTTTTCTGCATACGCCGGGTCACACTCCGGGGTCGCAGTGTTTTCGGGTAGGAGATTACCTGGTTGCCGGAGACACCCTGTTTCTACAGGGGTGTGGCCGCGTGGATTTGCCCGGAGGTGACAGCGAGGAAATGTACCATACACTGACTCGCCGACTCGCTAAGATTCAGGATGAAATCGTGCTTTATCCCGGACATAATTATGGCGGCAGGCCATTCGATGAGATGGGGAATGTTCGCGAAACCAATTCGTATTTACAAATCAATCGTTTGGAAGACTGGCTGGCGATGATGGGGGGCTAATCAGGTTTCCCGCTTAAATGTAACTTTTTTCTAGCAGTATTCTGACTTGCATCTTTCCGATAAATCTCATAGATTGTCGGCAGATTACGGAGTAGGGTGCCTGTAGCTACAAGTTTCCAGATAAATTATTCTCTATATCCTTAAACCACTTTTTTACGAGGTTTGATACATATGCGAACTATTTTATCCATGTTTGCCAAGTCGCCGTTCAAGCCGTTGGTGAGCCATATTGATTATGTCAATGAATGCGTCAACCAGATCGTTCCCTTGTTCGAAGCCTATAAATCAGGGGACTATAAAATGGTTGAGGAAATTTCAAAGTTAATAGAAAAGGCTGAGTATAAAGCCGACCAGATTAAAGATAATATTCGTCTCCACCTTCCGCAGAGTATTTTTCTTCCCGTGGATAAAAGAGATTTCATGCACCTTTTGTCAGCGCAGGATGATATCGCCGATGCTGTGGAAGATTTGACAGTTATCATGCGTTTGAAAAATATTGACACCCCGGAAGAATTTATTGAACCCTTAATGGAACTGGTTCACCATGTTGTGGAGACTGCGAATAAGGCGTGTAGCATGATTCGCGAATTGGAAGATTTACTGGAGTCCTCGTTTGGCGGAGCCGAAGCAGAGAAAATTGAAAAAATGGCCCAAGACCTGGGAGCTTCCGAGTGGGAAGCAGATAAAAAACAGTTTTTGATAGCTAAAAAATTATTTTCCATGGATGATAAACTTAATGCCGCTGAACTGATTCTGCTCAATGAGTTGGTGAAAAAGCTTGGTGGCGTGGCTGATCAATCTGAAAAAATTGGTAAAACTCTTCGTATGTTTCTCTCCCGTTGATTGAATTTCTGCATCAGCACTATGACGATTAAATTATCCGAGAGGCTATTTTGGATTTAAATACTTTCTTGCTGGTCTTTGCCATTGCGGCCTGTATTTACATGGCCTGTAATATTGGGGCAAACGATGTCGCTAATGCGATGGGCACCAGTGTCGGCTCCGGTTCTCTCACCTTCAAGCAGGCTATTCTGATTGCCGCCGTTGCCGAATTTGCCGGAGCTTATCTTGTTGGCGGACATGTATCAGATACCATTCGCAAGGGAATGCTCGATCCCACGATCTTCGCAGGCGATCCGATCCATCTGGTGTATGGGATGATAGGAGCGCTGGTTGCTTCTGCTGTGTGGCTTAATCTAGCCAGTTACCTCGGCTGGCCTGTTTCGACCACTCATTCCATTGTTGGTGCTGTTGTTGGATTCGGTGTGATGGCTGGTGGACTGGACGCAGTAAGCTGGAGCAAGGTGGGGAAAGTTGTGATGAGTTGGGTCATTTCCCCGGTGATGGGAGGGTTATGCTCTTTTATTCTTTTCCGATTTATCACATATCAGATTTTCAGCAGACGCAATCCCTTGCTGTATGCGAAAAGATTGTTGCCTTACTTGGTTTTTATGGTGTGCGTCATTCTTGCAAATGCCATGTTTTACAAAGGGTTAAAAAACCTTCACCTTGATCTTTCCTTTGTTCAGGCAATGGTTTATGCCATTCTTGTTGGCGTGGTAGGTTTTTTTCTCTCGAAGGTCATCGTGAAAAAAGTCCCAGACGTGCCAAAGAGAGAGATTCACAAACAACTGGACTCAACAGAAAAAATTTTTAAATACCTTCAAATCCTCACCGCGTTTTACATCGCCTTCGCTCACGGGTCCAACGATGTGGCTAACGCCGTGGGACCACTTGCCGCAGTCGTTGCCATTTTGAAAAATGGATCCGTGCAGATGAAAGTGGATATGCCTTCGTGGATTCTCGCTATGGGTGGAGCCTGTATCGTTTTCGGACTCCTGATTTGGGGAAGGCGGGTGATGGAGACGATAGGAAACAAGATCACCGAAATCACCCCCTCGCGCGGATTTTGTGCCACCTTTGGCGCCGCTACCATTGTCTTGGTTTGCTCAAAAATGGGGTTGCCGGTTTCCACCACACACACCCTCGTGGGTTCGGTCATAGGCGTTGGGTTTGCCCGTGGCTTGCCTACACTCAACCTTGGGATTATCCAGGAGATTGTAATATCCTGGCTGGCCACGGTTCCCTTCACTGCAGTACTCTCCGCTATTTTATTTAAAATCCTGCTGATTACCCTGGGCTGACCAACACCTCAGATTAAAATGTTTTATAATGAGTCAGGGCGATTGAGAAGCATCCATGATTGGCAGGGGGGCGGGCTGTTGAAAGTGCTATGTTATCTGATTTTATTTTTCCTTTCCTTCCTTGTTTTTGAATCCATTTCAGTCATTGTCGCGGTGGGTGTTGCGTTGTTTGCCTTATATTATTTCACCGTAATAAAACCTTCCGGCAAACGACTTTAATCCAGTAAAAAAGGATGGCGTTCCATGTCAAAAATAGTATCCGGTCAGTTACGTAAAATGACCCATGAGGCTGACACGCCTGTTAAGTATTTCCTGAGTCTGAACGATGAACGGTATCCGTTGACTCCCGAAGTGGGTCACCGTGTCAGCATGAAATTTACCGGAAAGATCACCTGTATCGAGTGCGGCCGCAGGATCAAGAAAACCTACAATCAGGGATATTGCTTTCCCTGCACGCGGGATTTGCCGGAAAATGATATTTGTGGAGTGCGTCCGGAAAAGTGTCAGCACGACAAAGGGAATGAGGCCGACCGTGAATTCTATGAAAAGTATTGCAATATAGATCACTTCGTTTATCTGTCACAGACTTCCGGGGTGAAAGTGGGAATAACCCGTCACTATAATATCCCAGGTCGTTGGATTGACCAAGGGGCGGTGAAAGCATTGATCATTGCCAAAGTTCCCCGGCGGATTTTGTCGGGGCAGATCGAGGTGGTTCTGGCTAAGAAGATTTCCGACCGGACCAATTGGCGGAAAATGATTTTGGGGCAGATTGAGGATGTTGATTTCCCCGCGATGCGGGAGCAAATGATAGCAAGCATTCCAGAGGACCTTAGGAAATATGCTTTGCGAGAGGAGAAGGTTCAGTCCTTCACCTATCCTGTCGAGTCTGTTCCGGAAAAAATAAAAAGCCACAACCTGGATAAAGAGAATGAGTTCGTCGAGAAGCTTATGGGTATTAAAGGCCAGTACCTGATATTTGAAAATCGAGTAATCAACCTGCGAAAATACGCAGGCTACCATATTGAATTTGCATTTGAGGAGTGAGAAGAAATGCTTGCTCCCTTTTTAGGGGGAGCTTTGAGGTTGGGGTGGTTTAAAGGTTTGCAACGAAACAAAAAAGCCACACCCGACCAACACCGGGTGTGGCTTTTTTGTAAAGCGTTTAACGGGTTAGGCGGCTAACTTGACTATTTCCCCTTCAAAAGCAGAATCGGTTGAAGTCGGGTTTGAAGTGGGGCTCACCTTGGCAATCTTGATATTTTTCGCCAGCCCCAGTTTCTTGAGAGTCCAGATAGCCATCCAGGTCATGTCAATTTCTCCGGGACGCAGGCCATGTTTTGCGGATTTTGCAAAAGCGTGATGGTTGTTGTGCCAACCTTCGCCGTAGGCGATGATGGCCACCCACCAGCAGTTGGTTGCCAGATCATCTTTCAGTTGAAAGTTTTTATAGCCGAAAGCATGGGCTGCGCTGTTAACAAACCAGGTGCCATGATAAACCACTACCAGGCGCAGGAATATTCCCCACACCACCCAGGGTAACCCGCCAATAGCCAGAAAAATAAATCCAAGAATAAACTGGTTTTTAATATGATTGTTTTCTAGGAACTGGTAGAACTTGTTGTCCGTAAGATCTTTCGTGTAGCTTTGAATTACTTTTGGGTCGTCAAACTCAGGATTTTTATAGAGCATCCATCCGAGATGTGCCCACCAGAGACTGTCTTTGGCGCTATGCGGGTCCCGGTCTGTATCCGATCCTGCATGATGCATCCGGTGATGGGCTATCCACTTGATAGGTCCGTTCTGGCAGGCCAGTGATCCGATAAAAACAATTGTGTTTGCCAGCCATTGGGGAATATCCATACCCCTGTGTGCCAGATATCTGTGATAACCGAAACAGATGCCGATGGAAGCCGTCAGCCAGTGCATAAATAAAAACAGGCCCACTGCGCTCCAAGAGAATGCAAATGGAAATAAGGCCAATAAAGCGCCAACATGCAAGAAGATGAAAAAACCAGCTATTTCCTTGTTAAATGTGAGCTTGGGTTTTACGCGGGTAAGTGTTGGCATAGACTCTCTTTTCCAATAGGTTATTAAATTTGTCGTTTACTTCTACTTGTGACTATACTAACCCTGAATATGGAAATCCCATGTAAAAGTTATGTAATATTAGGAGATAGGGAGATTTGGCCACATCTGAGGATGTCCCCTGAAATAGAGATGCCAATATGAATCGACTACGAGCATTATTTCACCCGATATTCGTTTTTATAGGGGTGCAGGTCGCTTGGATAGGCTTGATGGCGGTCTGGATATACTGGTACGTCCAAAACAGCCAGAATCTGGCTGAGTTTGCACAAAACCTTCCGCCCGAACTTCTGGAATCGGACCTCAACTGGGTCGTCCTGCTGGAGGGCGGGGTGTTGATGTTCATGATTCTCGCCGGGGTTTACGTGATATTTGTCTATTGGAATAAACAGACCCGGTTGAACCAGCTTCAGAGCAACTTTGTTTCCAGCGTGTCGCACGAATTGAAATCGCCACTGGCATCCATTCAGCTTTATCTGGAAACGCTCAAGTATCAGGAGGTATCGCCGGAAGAGACACGCGATTTTGTGGAAACCATGCTGGTCGATACAGGGCGCTTATCAGATCTGATCGACAATATTCTGGAATCCAGTAAGTCCGACCCCAAAAGCATGCAACTCCAGTTCACGACAGTAGACATTGTGGCATTTTTGCGGGAAACGATAGAGCATCATAAAAGACTGTTTGAAGACAAGCACTGCGAGGTCAAGCTCAACATGGAGACTCAACCCAAAGTCAGCATGGACATGCGGGCCATGCGCATGGTGTTTAATAACCTGATCGTGAATGCCCTGCGATATTCGTCTGCGGGTTCGTCTCTCACCATTCAAGTACAGCAGGATGGGGATTTTTGCAATATTAACTTTATAGATCATGGATTTGGATTCGATAAAAAAGATTTGAAAAGAGTTTTTAAGAAATTTTATCGCGTGCAGAATCAGGAAACTCAGAATATTGAAGGAGCCGGGCTGGGCTTGTATATCTCCCAGCAAATTGTTAAAAGCCATAAAGGAAAAATCAGCGCGTCCAGCGAAGGCCGAGGAAAAGGAACCTGCTTCACCGTCAGTTTGCCGCTGGCTCCTTCTCTCAGCGAAACCAGGCCTGAAGAAACTACCGAAGAAGGGAATTGATTGTGCCGGAATCGAGCAGAATATTATTAGTTGAAGATGATCCTCATCTGGCGAAAGGGCTTCTGTTTAACCTGGAGCGGGAAGGGTACGAGGTTTTCTTTGTCGATAACGGAGTGTCGGCGCTCGATCAATTGCGGGGAAAAGATTTCGATCTGATCATCCTCGACCTCATGCTCCCTAAAATGGGTGGACTCGAAGTGGCTCGCACCATTCGCGAAACCAACATGCGTTTTCCCATCCTCATGCTCACCGCGAAGTCCTCAGACAAGGACCGGGAGATCGGATTGGAAGCGGGCGCCGATGATTACCTGACCAAACCGTTTCACTTGCCAGAACTTTTGTTACGAGTGAAAGGTATCCTGCGGCGGTCGGAGTGGTACAAAGAGCCAGTGCACGATCAGGAGATTTACCGCTTCGGCGAAATGTGGATTAACTTTGGCACCGGACAGGCGCACGGTGTCGATGGCGAGTTTTATCTCACCACCAAAGAAGCCCTGGTTATGAAACTGCTGGTCGAGCAGAAAGGCGATGTCGTCAGCAGAGAAGAATTGCTGGAAAAAGTCTGGGGCTACGATCCACAAACCGAGACACGAACCGTGGATAACTTTATTTCCCGCCTGAGAAAATACTTTGAGAAAGAACCGCAGAACCCAACCCACATCATCACCCTCAGGGAAAAAGGTTATCAATTCAAATCTGATAAAGATGGATGACCTTAACAAATGCAACTACTGAAATAGTGTGCTCAAGGGAGAGTTTGCGCCTTTTGCTTGTTAGTTATGATGAAAATTAGGCTTGTCTAACTGATGGGGGTTTAGCCCTCTTTCCAAAGAGGTCTGTCCAGAGCGAAGCATGGGAGGCTGGGGTGATTTAAAATTTCTTGTGCCTAGCTCTCAATCCTTTGATATACCTAAGTTAGTCCCGTCTACAATTTCCAGTGTGCAATTTCTTCTGCCAGTTGGTTGTCGAAGCGTTCTACAGAAACGGGGTTGATGAACGGGCATTCGCCAATTACCGGTACTCCAGATAATTCGTGAATCAGGTTGGCTTGTCCCTTTTCCACATCGTTGAGAGGATTATTGTCCGAGCGATTTAAAATGACTCCCGCGATTTCGATTCCGGTAGACTGAGCCGTTTTCAGGGTGAGGAGAGTATGGTTGAGCGTGCCAAGCGTTAACCGGCTCACGATAATGAGCGGGAGGTCCATATCCCGTATGAGATCGGTTATGAAGTAGTCGGGTTTCAGTGGGACCATGAGTCCTCCGACCCCTTCGACTAGTATCTGATCATGCCGGGCCTGGAGTTTCCTGAAATTTTCCAAGATGGAGTCAACGGCTATCGTTTGTCCGGTCATTCGTGCGGCTTGTAGTGGTGCGGCTGGTGGCTGGAGGCGGATGGGGCAGACCTCTTCCAGCGCATCCTGATTGCCCGAAACCGCCAGCAGAAATTTGGCGTCGGAATTGGCTTCCGAACTACATTCAGGGTCAATTCCCGTTTCTACCGGCTTCATAACGCCCAAGTCCACTCTTCGTTTGCGGTAAAGGGCCAGGAGGCACGCGGTGACGACGGTTTTGCCGACACTGGTATCGGTTCCTGAAATAAAATAGCCTTTCGATTTCATAGTTTTCCCACCGGTGGGTTTTATGTCTCACACCGTTGCCACGCGTTTTTAAAAAATATGTTTCAGGACACTCTGTTTGCTTGCGGCTGCGCAGTTCGTTTTCTTCGGTAATATGACGTTGTCCGATTGTCCCATGTTCTCGCATATTTAGAAATTATTTTTTAGAGACTCATTGAGAGCATTCCGGGGAAGATAAAGTTTTGATATAATAGGGCAGGTTCAGTCAGATTCTCCATATTGAGAAAGGTGCGATAGATCATGGGTTCGGGAAAACTGGAAGTCACATGTCCCTGCTGTGAAACTAAAATGCAGGTTGATAAAAAAACGGGCGAGGTTATCTGGAAAAAGGAGAAGGCGAAAGCCATGCCTTCCCTTTCTGATATGGTGAAAGATCACAATGCCCATCAAAAGGAACAAGGATCAATATTTAAGAAACGAAGTGAAGTGGAGAAAGATAGAAACCGCCTGCTGGAAGAGAAGTTCAAGGAAGCTCAGAAAAATGTGGACAAATCTGTAGATATTCCCCTTCGCGATATCGACCTGGATTAGTAGGGCAACTCCTGGCATCCACTTATTAAAGCTTTGGGGTAGGCTGGACGGGCCTTCAGGTTTGCGAACAAACAAGGCTAAAGCCTTGTCCTACCGCCGCTGGTTAATTTTCCACAACCATTCCATCGTAAGCCAGTTCTACGCCTTCGGGTAACTCTGCCGAAACCGTTTCATGATCGAATTTATGATTGATGTGCGTGAAAATCGTGCGCCTGGGTTTAAGTTCTTCAACGGTGGCCAGGGCCTGGCTTAATGAAAAGTGAGTGGGGTGTGGGGCGAATCCGAGGGCATTGAGGATCAGGATATCCAAATCCTGTAACTGTTCCTTTGTTTCGTCGGGGATTCCACTGCAATCGGTTATATAGGCACAGTTATTGAGTTTGTAGCCCAGAATGGTCAATTCCCCATGAATGATATCGAACGGCGTAACAGCGACCCCGCCGAGTGTAAACGTTTCACCATTAACAGGATGTAGCTTGAGCTTTGGCAACCCACCACCCATCTGTGTCGTTCCATTGAAGATGTAATCAAACTTTGTCCGAATTTCATGAATAGTGCTTTCATTCGCATAGCACGGGATGACCAGATTATTAAAAAAGTTGAAGCTTCTCAATTCATCTATTCCGTGCACATGGTCGGCATGATGATGAGTATATAAAACCTGATTGATCTGGGTGATGTTGTTGGTCAGACACTGTTGCCTGAGGTCGGTCGACGTGTCAATGAGGAGATGATTTCCGTTATTGCGGATAAGAATGGAGGAACGCAGGCGTTTGTTCCTGGGGTCGGATGACCTGCAGACATAGCAGTCACAACAGAGAGAGGGAACACCTGTGGATGTTCCTGATCCTAGAAAAAGGATATTCATTGATCCTAAAGGGATGCACCGACTCTCTTCAGAGTCGCCGGGGTTCTTGTTGGCTACAGTTCGACATTATCAGTGACTGATATCGCAGAGAGAGTCGTTCTCCTCGCACGGATGGGTCTCGAACTGAATGGTTTGTTTAATATTAAACTTATCAGCCAGCAGCCTTTTGATTTCTTTCAAAGTTTTTTCAAACTGATTTGCCATACTATCATGAATCAGCGCATGAGTGCTCAACGCGTATATATTTGAGCAGATGCACCAGATATGAAGTTCGTGAATATCCTGAACTGCCGGGATAGCCTGGAGTTCTTTTTTCACTTCAATAGTGACACGCCCTTGGGCACCCCTTCCAGCAAAATATGAAGCGCTTCTGAAAGCGCATTCCATGCTCCCCAAAACAACAGTAACGAGATACCAGTAGCCAACAGCGGGTCCACGATATTCCATCCAGTGAACCAGATGATAGCGCCTCCGATCAGAACACCCACAGAAGCGATGAGGTCGCCTAGAACGTGAAAAAAAGCGCTTTTAAGTTTTCAGGTCGTGGATGTGCTGGAACGGGTCTTTGATATAGTAAATCACGATCAGGTTGGCTATCAGTCCAATAGCGGCAACTCCCATGACCATTTCACTGTTGACTGCCGGTGGGCTTTGGTAACGCTGGAAAGCCTCGTATAAAATACCGCAGGCCATGAAAATGAGCGTGAAATCATTGACCATCGAGGCGAGGATCTCCATTCCATGGCAGCCATATGTTTTTTCACCATTGGATGGCAGGCGCGCTATTTTAAGAGCGAACCAGCTCAAACTCAGTGACAGGACATCAGTGAGCATATGGGCCGCATCGCTCAGCAGAGCCAGACTGTTGGCCAGGATACCTCCCACCACCTCAACAGAGAGAATGCAAGAGGTGAGTACAACGGCCAGTTTCAAGCGTTTTTGGACCGTTTCGGAACCCATTGAATTTTTAGAATCTTTATCCCTTTAAAACCATCTTTAATAGGTGTCTGGAAAAAAGTGGTTCCCTGAGAACAGAGGCTGTTTAAACACATGGCCCATTTAATTCATTGTGAATAACGGTCTTCCTTCCTGTCAAGGGAGCAGAAGAGGCAGGGCAGGTCTTTCAATACAACACCACCGAACCGACACCTCTCCAGCCTGCCTTTTAAACTCAGAGGATGAGGAGGCCAAGGTTTATTATAATTAGAATCGATTAACATCGTATTTGTACCAGATTGGATAATTGTGATACATTGTGTTCCTTCAACCGTAACATTTTCGCAAAACTTAGGAGAATAAAATGGCAACATTAGTTTCAAAACCTGCGCCCGATTTTGAAGCTCAGGCAGTAATGCCCGACGGTTCATTCAAGCAAATAAAGCTTTCCGACTTTAAAGGAAAATATGTGGTTTTGTTTTTCTACCCGCTTGATTTTACATTTGTTTGTCCCACAGAGATCATTGCATTCAGTGATCAGCAGGGAGAGTTTGAAAAACGAAATACCCAGGTACTGGGCGTTTCGATTGACAGTCATTTTTCCCATCTGGCCTGGAGGAATACTGATCGCAAAACAGGTGGATTGGGCGAGATAAAATATCCACTGGTTGCCGATCTCAATAAACAGATATGCAAAGATTACGACGTGCTGGCGGATATGGGAATCGCGTTTCGCGGACTATTCCTGATCGACAAAGACGGCGTGGTACAGCATCAGCTCGTCAACAACCTGCCTTTGGGCAGGAATATTGGCGAAGCTTTGCGTATGGTCGATGCACTGCAGTATCATGAAGAGCATGGCGAAGTGTGTCCCGCCAACTGGAAAGAGGGGTCAGATGGGATGAAAGCCGACCCCAAAGGATCGCAGGAATATTTTAATAAACACAATTAATTTGTAGCATTAAAGTTCTTTGGGTGGTTTGTCGGTCCTCGAGCGAAATTTGAAAATCCCACGGGCGAAAACGTCCGTGGGCCTTTTTTTTTATGATTGTTTTATGTAATGACGACGGCTTCAGTGCCGATGGAATCCGCGCTATCTATAAAGAGCTATCCAGAATAGCCGAGGTGGTGATAGTCGCTCCAGAGACCGAGCAGAGCGCAATGGGTCATGCCATCACGTTGACCCAGCCGCTTAAAGTGCGCAAAGTGGTTGAAGGAGGGAAGTTCATAGGTTACGCCGTCAACGGAACCCCGGCAGACTGTATTAAAATTGCCACCACCGTACTTTTTGACCAGGTTCCTGAAATGGTGGTTTCAGGTGTCAACCTGGGAGGAAACCTGGGCACCTGCGCCATCTATTCCGGTACCGTATCCGCCGCAACTGAAGCCACGATAGAAGGAATTCCTGCCATAGCTGTTTCTCTAAATACCTTTGAGAATCCCAATTTTGCATTTGCCGCCGAATTTGGTGCCACACTCGCAGGGATGGTTTTAGAGAAAGGTTTGCCAGAGGGAGTGGCGCTGAACGTGAATGTGCCCGCTGTTCCCCGGTCAGAAATCAAGGGAGTGGCTGTTACCCGGCAGGGAAAATCCCGCGTGGTGGAAACTTTCGACAAGCGGGTTGATCCCAGAAACAATACATACTACTGGATGGCCGGGGAGATGCGCTTTGATGAAGTCGATGATGAGGCAGATTGCTTTCAGGTTTCAAATAACCATATTTCTGTTACGCCGATTCATTTTGATCTCACCAGTTATAAAACAATAGAAGAACTGAAAGGCTGGGGTTTTTCTCTTTAGTTTTGCGTTGATAATCATAAAGTGAGCTCCTCGTTTATGAGTCCGGCAGCTACAATAAAAAAAAGGCCGATGAGCAAACGCTCATCGGCCTTTCTGTTTTTGTAGTAAAGAGGAATGCTCGTCTTTATACCTTGACTTCCGAAACGTTGTCCTTCAAGGCTTCTTTTCGGCTGAGCTTTACTTTCCCCTGTTGGTCCACATCAATGACCTTCACTTTGATTTCATCACCTTCCGAGATTTCATCAGAGACGCTTTTGATACGTCTGTCGCAAACCTGGGAAATGTGAACGAGGCCATCCGTTCCCGGGAAGATTTCTACAAAGGCACCAAAGTCGACAATTTTCTTAACCTTGCCGAGATATACTTTGCCAATTTCCACTTCCTGGGTGAGGTTGTCAATGTACTCGATGGCCTTGTCTGCCGCGGCCTGATCGGACGATGCAATAGAAACCAGACCGCTGTCATCGATATCGATGCTGACGCCGGTTTTGTCGATGATTTCGCGAATGACTTTGCCGCCTGGGCCAATGATATCGCGAATCTTGTCGGTCGGCACTTTCATGGTGATGATTCTGGGAGCGTGCTTGGATAATTCAGCTCGCGGCTCATCCCGAGCTTTAGCCATTTCGCCCAGAATATGAAGTCGCCCTTCCTTGCCTGTTGCATGGCTCTTCCCATCAATTCCTTATCCAGTCCGCCAATCTTGATATCCATTTGCAGGGCAGTGATTCCATCTTTTGTTCCTGCTACCTTGAAATCCATATCACCAAGATGATCTTCCGATCCCAGGATGTCAGACAGAATAGCGACATCATCACCTTCTTTGATAAGGCCCATGGCAATTCCCGCAACCGGGTTCGCTATGGGAACACCCGCATCCATCATGGCCAGTGAGCCGCCACATACAGAGGCCATCGAAGACGATCCGTTGGATTCCAGAATGTCAGAGACGATGCGGATGGTGTATGGGAAATTTTCTCTATCCGGCAGTACAGGAATCAGAGCACGTTCGGCCAGCATACCGTGACCAATTTCTCTTCGTCCAGGACCTCCGATAAATTTGGTTTCCCCGGTACAGAAGGCGGGAAAGTTATAGTGCAGGTAGAAATGCCTGACGCCTTTGAACTCCAGTGTATCAATGCGTTGTTCATCCGCGTTGGTGCCTAGAGTGGCGCTTACCAGTGCTTGTGTTTCTCCACGGGTGAAAACGGATGATCCGTGAACCCGGGGAAGATAACCCATCTTGATGCTGATGGGACGCACTTCATTGAGAGCTCGTCCATCAACGCGCTTCTGATTTTCTATAATCATTTTGCGCACGACATCTTTTTCCGCGTCATGAAACAGATTGCCAAGAGTTCCTTTAAGAGCATCATCGCCTTCCGGGTTGACCTCGGCATCCATGTCACTTTTAATTTCACTCACAGCATTCGCTCGCTCATGTTTGCCAGTGATTTGCATGGCTTCATTGAGTTTTGAGCAAACGAGGCTATTGACCCGGTCTACAAGAGCGCCATCAATTTCTTCTTTCACCACGACCGCTTTTTCTTTACTGATTTTTTCTTTGAGCTGAATTTGCAGGTCGATCAGTTTTTTGATTCGCTCATGTCCAAACTCCAAAGCGGCCATCATTTCATCTTCGTTGGCTTCCTTGGCGCCCGCTTCGACCATGACGATTCCATCTGCGGTTCCAGCCATGAGAAGTTGGATATCGCTTTCTTTACTTTCTTCATAGTTGGGATTAAATATGAAGTTGCCGTCAACTCGACCAATTCTTGCTCCCGCTATTGGGTTGTCAAAAGGTATATCGGAAATCATCAAAGCGGCAGAGGCGCCGGTCAGAGCAATCATGTCCGCAGGGTTGACCTGATCGTGGGAAATAACGAAGCAGACCAGTTGTGTTTCGTTACGGAAACCGTCCGGAAACAGTGGGCGGATAGGCCTGTCGATCAGTCGGCATGTAAGGGTTTCATAGTCGCTCGGTCGAGCTTCCCTTTTAAAGAATCCACCAGGGATTTTTCCGGCAGCGTAAGTTTTTTCCCTGTAATCTACTGTGAGAGGAAAAAAATCTATTCCCTCCCTTGGTTTTGACGCCATAGTGGCCGCCACCAGTACCATGGTTTCACCTTGTGATACAACTACAGAACCCCCGGCTTGTCGTGCCAGATCGCCTGCTTCTAAAGATATAGTTTTCCCGTCAAGTTCTATTTCTACTCTTTCCATTCAATTGTCTCCAAAAGTCGATTAGCGTCTGATTCCCAGACGTGAAATGATTTGCTGATACCGATTGACATCTTCTTTTTTAAGATGGTCCAGTAGTTTTCGTCGTCGGCTTACAATTTTTAGCAGTCCCTGTCTGGAATGATGGTCCTTATTGTGGGATCTGAAGTGCTCGGTGAGATAGTTAAGCCGATTGGTTAAAAGTGCGATTTGCACCTCCGACGAGCCGGTATCGCTGTCGTGAAGTTTATAATCGGAAATGACTGTTGTTTTCGCTTCCTTGGTAGATGACATTATCCTTATCCTCTTAGGTTAAAAGCAAGAGAACGATTGAAAAATGTTTTCGCAGGAGAACTATCGCCATGACACTCGACTGAGGTTGTCATATAATTCCTCTGCGAAAACATTCCAATCACTTTTCTTGCTAAAAAATGGTTCAACACAATACACGTTTAGGTTTAAATACAATATCTTCCGGCCCCATGCTGGGCAGTGTGTCTTGATCGACCACAGGTTCGACAACAGCGAGTATCTCGTTGTCGCCGCCAAAAACTCGGAAATAGTGTCCCGGTTCAAATCGGTCGGGAAGAGTCTCTATAAATGATTTTGAAAGTGCCACCCCATGGGAGATTGATTCGAAGTATTCCTCTTTCACGCGGATCGCCGGAAGGAAATTGAGCGCTTCTTCCCAGGGAATGAGCTTGCCAGGCAGGCTACCATCTTCTTTCGCGACTTCTAACGCTTCCAGACTCAGGGCACGTCCCAAATCGAACGGTCCAACCTGAGTTCGGGTCAGCCGAACCATATGTGCGTAACACCCCAACTTTCTACCAATATCATGGGACAGTGTGCGTATATAGGTTCCGGTGGAACAATGCACTTCAAATAAAACCTGAGTTCCTTCCTTCTTTATAAAATCAATTGAATAAATAATAATTTTTACGGGTTCTCTAACGATATTAATACCATTTCTGGCCAATTTGTAAAGAGGAATTCCATTTTTCTTTTTTGCAGAGTACATTGGGGGAACCTGGTCCTGTTCACCCGTAAATGCTTGTAAAGCTTGTTTAATTTGATTTTCGGTGACGCTTGAAGGGTTGCCGGTGGCTAGAACCTTTCCTGTGGCGTCCTGAGTGTCTGTCTCAGACCCCAGTTCGAGTGTTGCGCGGTAGGTTTTTTGTAATGGCGATAAAAACTGGATTATACGGGTGGACCGATTGAGGCATATCGGAAGTACCCCCTCGGCCATAGGG
>MPLV02080622.1_pt1 | contig 18020 bp, 15 predicted proteins | sample 1617331 | NCBI WGS metagenome assembly MPLV02 (sample SAMN05944802, study PRJNA350692) | marine metagenome | biome: marine; feature: ODZ; material: water; isolation source: 100 m water sample filtered on 0.2 um supor filter | place: Pacific Ocean | collected 2012-04-08 | depth 100m m | reverse complement strand
CCTCACACGCGTAATGGGCCTGGACCTACCCGAGTCCGAAGCGTGGACCACGGTCATCGACAGGGTTATCGGAGCCCTCGCGGCACCGGCTGATCAGCAAGGTTCGCCCAACGACCAGAGCAGCCCGCCATCGGGCAACCCCCCACACACAGGAGATACAGAGTGACAACGACAGAGAACGCGCCCACGACGGAGAACGGCCTCAGCCGGGCCTTCGACCTTGAGGCCTATGCCAACGACCCCGACCGCATTGCTGAGTACTCGGTCTGGAACCAGAACGTGACCAGCGTCATCCACACCGTCGAGGACAACGCTGACGCCATCTTCACCTGGAACTACGACAAGGGCGAGAGGGCGGCACTCGACAAGCTCTACGAGAAGGCCAAGACATCACAGTGGAACGGCCAGACCGACCTGGACTGGTCCATCGACGTCGACCCCTACAAGACCCTCACCCCGGCAGACCCCCTCGAGGTGGAGTACTTCGCGGAGAACCCGGAGTCGCCGCTCCACAAGTTCAACGACGCCGAATGGGCGGAGGTCGGTGTCGAGTCTCTCAACTGGAGCCTTGCCCAGTTCATGCACGGCGAGCAGGGGGCCCTTCTCTGCACCGCCAAGATCGTCGAGACAGTCCCCTGGATAGACGCCAAGTACTACGCCGCCACCCAGGTAGTTGACGAGGCCCGACACGTAGAGGTGTTCGCCCAGTACCTGGACACCAAGCTGGACGGAATCAAGTATCCGTGCAACACCCACCTGGGCCTGCTATTGGACGACATCCTCAACGACAGCCGCTGGGACATGACCTATCTCGGGATGCAGATCATGGTCGAGGGCCTCGCCCTTGCAGCATTTGGCTTCATGCATCAGACAATCGAGGAACCCCTCCTCAAGAAGCTGCTCCGCTACGTGATGAGCGACGAGGCCCGCCATGTGGCCTTCGGGGTGATCAGCCTCCAGGAGGTGTACCAGCAGCTGACAGTTGCCGAGCTGCGGGACCGCCAGGAGTTCGCGTTCGAGGCAGCCCTGCGGATGCGTGACCGCTTCATGCGCCAGGAGATGTGGGAGCGCTTCGGCGTAGACGTAAAGGACATGGTCAAGTTCCAACTCGGCATGCCCGACGAGCTGCGTATCTTCCAGAGGCTGCTGTTCTCAAAGATCGTCCCCAACTGCAAGAAACTGGGCCTATTGGATGCCGGCGACGGCTGGCTGCGTGACCGCTTCACCGACATCGGCGTAATCGAGTTCGAGAACTGGATCGACACCGGCGAGGAGTACGCCGACCTGGACGAGGTGGCAAAGGACAGGGAAGCCGCTGCTGCCAGCTAGTCCCCGGCCGACAGGTGGTGCCTGATGACCTCGTCGATCACGAACCTCAGGAACTTCTCTGAGAACACAGGGTCGATACCGGCAGCCTCGGCCATGCCCCGCATTCGTTCGACCTGCTCGGCCTCCCGCTCGGGGTCAGCCGGCGGCAGACCGGCCTCGGCCTTGTGGACACCCACCTGGCGGGTAACCCTGAAGCGCTCAGCCAGAAGGTGGATCATGGCTGCGTCGATGTTGTCGATGCTGGCCCGGAACTCAGCCAGCACCTGATCCTCGCCTGAACTGCCTGCCATGTCGTTTTCCTCTCGTGGAGACTCCAGCAGAGATGCCAGCAGCGTAGGCGCACAAGCCCATGCTCCAGCGCTGGTATCCAGCCGACCGGCGGCTACTAGTCTCCACTGACCTGTCACAACCAGTAAGGACAACCAATGGAGATTCCGCTCACCGTCGCCGATCACCTGCGGCGTGCCGAGATCGTCTACGGCGACCGCATCGCCATCATCGACGAGCCGGAACAACCCGCAGCGCCGCTGACCAACCTCACATACCGACGCACCGCCGACCTGGCACGTTCGATGGCCGTAGGGCTCGATGACCTGAGCCTGGAACAGGGCGCCCGGGTCGCGATGGTCTCCCACAACACAGCCCGCCTGCTCGTGTTTCTCTTCGGAACAAGCGCCTTCGGACGGGTTGGAGTTCCGATCAACTTCAGGCTGAACCGCGAAGAAGTGCAGTTCATAGTCGACCACTCCGGCGCCGAGGTCCTGATCATGGACCCGGAACTCGAGGCGGATCTGGGCGATATCAGGGTTAAGCACCGGCTAATAGCCGGCGAGGAGTCCGACGCTCTCTTCAACCGCGGCATGCGCGAGGGAGCCGAACCCCGCCCATGGACACCCGACGAGGCGGCAACGGCAACCATCAACTACACCAGCGGCACCACAGCCCGCCCCAAGGGTGTGGAGATGACCCACCGCAACCTCTGGCTGAACGCAGCCGTGTTCGGCTGGCATACCGGGGTAGACGACCGGGACGTCTACCTCCACACACTGCCGATGTTCCACTGCAACGGCTGGGGTATGCCATATGCGGTAACGGCAATGGGCGGCCAGCACATTGTCCTGCGCAAGGTGGATGGGCCCGAGATACTGCGCCGGATCGACCAGCACGGCGTGACGCTCCTGTGCGGAGCTCCAGCGGTGATCTCCACCGTCCTGGATGCGGCGGCTGACTGGGAAGGTCCGATTCCAGGCTCGGGAACCATGCGGATCGTCGTTGCCGGCGCACCACCACCCACCAGAACCATCGAAAGGGTTGAAACCGAGCTGGGCTGGGAGTTCATTCAGATCTACGGCCTCACCGAAACCGCTCCCCTCCTGACCATGAACAGGAACCGCTCCGAGTGGGACCACATGGATGCCGGCGAGCGGGCCTCAATGCTGTCGCGCGCCGGAGCCCCGGCGCTCGGAGTGAGCATCGACACGGCGCCCGATGGCGAGCTCCTCACCTGTACGAACCATGTGCTCAAGAGCTACTGGGACCAACCTGAGGAGACCGCCGCAGCCCTGGCAGATGGCTGGTTCCACACCGGAGACGGTGCGGTGATAGGGGAAGACAACTATGTCACCATCACCGACCGGAAAAAGGACGTGATTATCTCAGGCGGTGAGAACGTGTCGTCCATCGAGGTCGAGGACTGTCTCTTCTCGCATCCTGCTGTCGCCGAGGTGGCGGTCATCGGGGTTCCAGACGAGAAGTGGGGCGAGACCATCAAGGCCCTGGTCGTCCTGGGAGGTTCCGGGGATTCAGGGGAGCAGGGCGCCGACCTCCCCGGCGAACAGGACCTGATCAGCCACTGTCGCGACAGGCTGGCACACTTCAAGTGCCCGACATCAGTTGAATTCCGCGATGAACTGGCGCGCACCGCTACCGGAAAACTCCAGAAATTCAAGCTCCGGGCCCCCTACTGGGAGAGCATGGCAAAGCAGGTGAACTAGGAGTGTGAACCAGTAGTGCCAGATCGGCCCGATAGAAGGATCGGGAAGTGTGAGACAGAAATTGTGAGACCGACAGAAGCGGAGCAGGCCATGTCAACAGGGTCTGAGCGACTGGCCATGTGGGCCGCAAAAGCTGCACTCGCAGCATGTCTCCTCGCCGGCCTGCTGTTTCCCGAGATCCCGGGGGTGGCGGGAAAGGGATGGCCTGAACGCGCAGTCGGCTACCCGCTGTCGGCTCTCATTGTGCCCATTGTCTGGTGGATAACGCGTCGCCGTCGGCTTCCCGACACCGCCTCAACGGACAGTGCCTCGCCCTCCACCTACCCCTACCTGGGTGACGCCCTGCTCGTTACCCCTTTCGTCCTGGACCTTGCCGGCAACCTCATGAACCTCTACGACACCTTCGAGCAGTTCGACGACATCCTCCACTTCGTGAACTGGACCTTCCTAGTGGCCGCCCTGGTCCTGTTTCTGAGGTCGGCCCGGCTCGCCCGCTGGAACCTCGTGCTCCTCGGCTCTGGATTCGGCGCACTGGCAATCGTTGCGTGGGAGGGGGTCGAGTGGATCATCCAGGAGATGGGCACCACAGGCCTTCAACTCACCTACGACGACACAATTGGTGATCTGCTGCTCTCCTCGTCAGGCGGGGTTGTCGGAGCAGCTCTGGCTGCGCTGGCCCTGACACGCCGGGGATCTAGCGACCAACTCTCGGGCTGATCTCCGATTGACCTTCCGGCTAGGTTGCCAAGTCCGCGAGCGGCACGCCCTCGAAGAACCTTCTGGGGTTGTCGACCACGAGCATGTCGATCTGCTCGTCGGTCACGCCCTGGTCGTGCAACATCGGGACTATCTCACGGTCGAAGCGGGTTGGGTCGAACATGTCGCCCGCACGTTCGACGAGTGCCGGGGGAAAGGGTTCACCCCTCCAGCACCAGACGGAGTCGTGGCTGACGACAACCCGGTCACCGGCCCCCTGCTCGAGCAGGCGGACCAGCGAGGCCACCCTGTCGACATCGGGCATGAGCGTTCCGATGCCGAACCTGTCAAAGCCCAGGTAGCTACCTCCTGCGACTATCCCCATGTGGTAGTCGGTATCGGTGGTTCCACACGAGTGCCCGATGATCACCCTGTTCGCCGGCACCCCTGCGGCAGTGAGCACCTGTTGCTGCAGTTCACCCATCGTTCCCCGGTCGGTGTGTGTCGTCACAGGAGTGCTGGTGGCAACCGACGCTGCCGCAGCCGCATCAAACACGATCCGCTCGTAGTCGGTCATCGCCCCCGGCCCGGTCGCACACTTGATGATCCCCGGCCTGACACCGCTGCTATCGACACCGTCTGTCAACTCAGAGATGAACTGATCGGCCATAACGGCGCCGACGTCTTCGAACTGAGCCCTGAAGTGCCAGTAGGCCGTGCCACCCTGCTCCTCCTTGTAGAGGCCGGTCGCGCAGACGATGTTGAAACCGGTCGCCTCGGCCACCTCGACCATCAGATCAACATCGCGCCCCAGGTCAGACGGACACGGATCGAGCATCGAGGAGTAGCCCAGGTCCTGGAGTTGGCTGATGCGCTCCGTGCACAGAGCCACCATCTCGGCCCTGTCGGGACCAGGTCGACTGGAGTGGGCCTCGAAACCCGCATAGCCGATGCTGAGGTGCTCATGCATGAGCGTCCGCCCCAGATCGGCGGTCGGAACAGGACCCGTAACGGTCTGAACAATGCTGGCCCCGGTGGCACCCGGCGTTTCCCCGGAGACATCCATTGGCTCCGCTGGATCAACAGGCATGGCCCCATGCTCCCACAGTGGCTGCATGGACCAGTTCCCAGAGACAGAAGCACTGCGACGAGAACCTGAGGGCATCGCTACCCCCCCCGCCGGGTTGCCAGTGTGACATCGGGCATCTAGCGTGGATGCCCGCTGCCCAACGATGGGCGGCCATCCGCGCACCTCGTCCTACCCGGACAGACTGCACGGATGATCAATCAGATTGAATCGAAAGACGAATCGGAGGGGTTCATATGCAGAAGAGCAAGCTCGTAAGGCTGCTTGCACTGTTCCTGTCGATTGGTGTCATTGCCGCCGCGTGCGGTAGCGATGACAGCGACGACGCACCGGCCGCACCGGCCACGACAGCAGCTGCAGCCACAACGGCTGCACCCACGACTGCAGCGGCCGCACCGGCCACCACGGCCGCAGAGGTCGAGGTTGTGCAGGGTGGAAGCCTGCTCGACGCCGTTCAGGCGCGTGGCACGCTCATGTGTGGTGTGAGTGGTAGCGCTGTGGCGTTCTCAGAGACCCAGGCCGACGGTTCGGTCACCGGTTTCGACGCCGACTACTGCCGTGCAGTGGCAGCAGCCGTCCTCGGTGACGCCGACGCCGTCATGTTCATGGCGTTGACAGCAGCAGAACGTTTCACGGCAGTTCAGACTGGCGACGTCGACGTGCTCATGCGCAACTCGACCTGGACCCAGAGCCGTGACACCGACGTGGGCATGGACTTCGGTCCCACGACCTACTACGACGGCCAGCAGTTGATGGGCCGTGTCTCCGACGGGTTCTCCGGTACCTCAGGTATCGCCGACCTCGAAGGCGCAGTCGTGTGCACCAACGCTGGTACCACAACCGAGAAGAACATCGCAGAGGCGACCGAACTGGCTGGCGTGAACATCACGCTCAACTCGTTCGAGACCGGTGACGAGGTCTGGCAGCAGTTCCTCGACGGCGCATGTGACATCTCCACCACCGATGGTTCCGCTCTGGTAGGCCGCAAAGTTAAGCAGCAGCCTGCCGACGAAGAGTGGGTCATCTTCCCGCCGACGCCCATCTCCAAGGAGCCCCTCGGCCCGGTTTACGGCCAGAACGACTCCGCATGGGCTGACGCCGTCAACTGGACCGTGTACGCCACGATCATCGCCGACGAGTACGGCGTCAACCAGGCAAACGTCGACAACTGGCTCAGCGAGCCGGGCGAGGTCGGCCGCCTCCTGGGTGGTGACGGTGAGTTGCAGACCACAATGGGGCTGAGCGCAGATGCGTTCTACAACGTCATCAAGCAGGTCGGCAACTACAGCGACATCTACAACTCCAACCTGAACCCCGTGGGCCTCGTCCGCGAGGGTTCAGCTAACGCCAACTGGAAGGAAGGCGGCCTCATCTACTCACCGCCTGCACGCTAAGCGAGCAGTTGGGAAGTTAGATGGGTAACCAGGCAACAGTTACCGAGTAGCAGTTACCTGAGATACGCGTGATAGTCCCGCTGTCGGGGGGGTGCATGGCACCTCCTGACAGCGGGACCTTCCGCATACTGGGCCGGTTGCCCGCCCTGCGGCACAATTCCGGAAGAGCCGGCGCCGTGCATGTAGTTTCCAACCGGTTCTGATCAGCAACCCAAACTCTCGCCCAGAAACCACTACCTTCCTAGGAACATGACCGCACCCACCAACCAGGCCTCAAGTACCCATGAAGCGGTATCGCAACGCGTACCACTTTGGCGGGACGCTGTGGTCGTCAAATGGACAACACAGGTCACCCTCCTCACCCTCGTACTGGCGGCACTCTGGTTCCTAGCCAGTCAAGCAGGCGACAACCTGTCGGCCCGCGACATAGATATCGGTTTCGACTTCCTAGAACGACCACCCGACATCCAACTCAGTGAGGGCATCGACACCCACCCCGCAACCGGCGGCCGTGCACTCTGGGTTGGAATGGTCAACACCCTGCGCATGGCCGGGGCCGGAATCATCTTTGCAACGCTCCTGGGCGTAGTAGTTGGCCTCTCAAGGCTCTCCAACAACTGGCTCATCCAGCGCCTTGGAACAATCTGGGTTGAAACCCTGCGAAATGTCCCGCTGCTGGTCCAAATCATCTTCTACTCATCGGTCCTCTCGACCCTTCCCAGAGTCGGTCTGGACACCGGACCGATCAATGGCTGGCTCCACATCTCAAATAAAGGCCTCTCAATACCCCGCATCTTCATTGCCGATGGCTTCTACCAGTGGGCCGTGGTGGTGCTCCTCGGCGCGATCGGTGCTCGCTACGTCCACAAGAGGCGTGTCCACCTCCACGATGAGACCGGTGCCAACACCTCACCAATCCTGTGGGCACTCGGAACCATCGTGGTGTTCGCCATCGTGGGGCTGTTCATCCACCCAGCCTTCAGTTTCATAGGTCCGATCATGGGTGCAATTGCAGGTCTGTTGGACAGCCTCCCGGTGATCCTCCCCCAAGTCGTGCTCTCTGCCGCTGCAATCTTTTTCGCTGCCCGCTGGATCCGAGGGTTTCTGGCTGACAGGCGCAGTGCTGTGGGCCACCTCGCTCTGTCCGACGACGACTACTTCAGGATCATCTTTGCAGCCACCGCCGCCCTAATCGCTGTTGCCATCTTGAGTATGTGGTCGGGATTCTCCTCATGGCTCATCAACAGCGGCACAGATCTCTTTGAGGTGATCGAGGACAAGTTCAACGCGGATGGTGCTGCCAGACCATTCGATGCAATGAGACCCGACATCGTTAAGCCCGGCAAGTTTGCCAACTACGGAACCAGTGGCCTGACTATCACTATCGGCTTTGCTGCCGTGTTCTTCGGTGTGGTCTTCTACACATCGGCATTTGTCGGTGAAATCGTCCGCGGGGGCATTCTGGCGGTCCCGAAGGGGCAGATCGAAGCTGCCAGCGCCGTCGGCCTTTCCCGAGCACAGTCGCTGCGTCACATTGTCTTGCCCCAAGCCTTCCGCATAATCCTTCCACCTCTTGGGAACCAGTACCTAAACCTGACCAAGAACACTTCTTTGGCAATCGCCGTTGGCTATAGCGACATTGTCCAGGTCGGCCAGACCGTCTACAACCAGACTGGCAAGACTCTGCCAGTAGTGGCGATCTGGATGCTGTTCTACCTCGCCTGCTCGCTGACAATCTCGGTGGTAGTCAACTACTACAACGTTCGACTGAAGTTGGTGGAGCGATGAGTGAGTACGGCGCTGATACACCCACCATCGGTGATGTTCCAAGGATTGTTGCACCCCCCGTAGAACCACACCTGCCTCCTCGACAGTGGCTCGCAAAGAACCTGTTCCCCAGCAAGCTCAACACGCTGTTGACCATTGTCGCCAGCTTGGTGATCCTCGCCATCGTCCGAGGTCTTCTTGGGTTCATCTTCAACCCAATCCGTCAGTGGAACGCCACGGCGGTGAACCTGCGCCTCATGATGACCCATGCGTATCCGGCGGACCAGTACGTCCGGGTCTGGGTTTCCGTGGCTGTCTTCTTGGTCCTGACAAGCCTCTCCCTGGTCGTGTGGCGTGTTGGATTCCGAATTCTGCTCCGCAAGCTCGCCAAGCAGGTCATTGCAGGTGGCGTGTTTGGCCTCCTTGTTTCAGTGTTGGCACCCTTCAGCACTAATGCGACGCTTATCTGGTTAGCGGTGAGTGCCGGTGTCTTGGCTATCGGACTCGGCCTTTTGCGAGCGCCCGAAGAGGCCACAATCAGCTCGCTCACCCTCGTGGTCGGTGCCAGTTCGCTTGCCGCCGCGTCCCTCTGGCTGATCCCCTACGGACGCCACAGCTTCGTCCCTGACAGGACTCCAAGGATCCTTGCAGAACCAGGAACCGTGGCTATCACGACCAAGTTGCCCTGGACGATCATGTTGGTGATCGCCGTAGCCACCTACGCCGTCGGCCGCATGCTCAGGGACCGTATTCCCACCAAGCAGGCCCAGACGGTCCTACTTTTGACCTGGTTCCTGGCTCCACTTGCCCTCATCTACCTTGTGCTGCGCGATCCTGACTTCGACATGGCCCACGTAGTCTCCACGGATATCCCAATCTTCTTGGTGTTCGCTGCGTTGGGTTCTGCCACCCTCTTTTGGTTAACCAGGCCCGACACGGGCGAAATTGGCCGAGTCATCGCGATGGTAATCCTATTCCTGGGCTTGGGGTCCTTCCTGACTCCGATGCGAATGGTCATCCGCATACTCCTGATCCTTCTAGCGATGTTCTCCCTAGCCGCTCCTACATTCAGTGGTGACCGCCAGACGAGGCGCCGCTACGCCACGACTTGGACAGTGGTGACCCTGTTCCTTTGTTGGCTGATAACGGCAATCAATACACCCTCCACCGTTGACGTTCCCGGAGAGTTCTTCATGGGAGGCTTCTCACTAACGCTTCTCGTGGCCTTCTTCACCCTCATCATCTCCTTCCCACTCGGCGTCGTACTGGCCTTGGCCCGAACCTCGACCATGCCTGTCTTCCGTCTGCTGGCCACCACATTTATTGAATTCGTGCGGGGCATTCCGCTTATCACGATCCTCATCTTCTTCAGTGTCATGGTCCCCCTCTTCCTGCCCGATGGAATGGACCTGCCAGAGCTCACGGCTGTCACGATCGGCTACGCCCTGTTCGCCTCCGCCTATCTGGCCGAGAACGTTCGTGGCGGCCTCCAGTCAGTCACGCGTGGACAGCACGAAGCTGCAGAGGCAGTTGGTATGACCACTTCCCAAAAGACGGTCTTTATCGTCCTCCCCCAGGCTCTGCGTGTAGCGATTCCGCCCCTAGTTGGCCAGGTGATCGCAACGTTCAAAGAGACTTCGCTGCTTTACATCATCGGCCTCTACGACCTTTTGTTCGTGGCCAAGGCACTGGTACCCAACCAGACTGAGTTCATGGGCAGCACCAGAGAAAACCTGCTGTTCGTCTCGGTTATCTACTGGATAATCGCCTACAACTTGTCCAAGGCCAGCCAACGTCTGGAGCGACGTGTGGGGCTTGGTGAACGATGATCACAACATGGCTTCTCAGACAGGAGGACAGGACACCATGAACGACATGGATACCGATGCCAGAACAGATGCAGAACCCCCGGCTCGCTCTGAACGCGATCTGAGCAACGCCGCAGACATGATCGTCTGCGAGGAGATCTGTAAGTGGTACGGGGACTTTCAGGCACTTGAGGGCGTCTCAGCGACCATCAAGGAACAGGAGGTCGTTGTCGTACTGGGACCATCGGGCTCTGGTAAGTCCACCTGGATCCGATGCATCAACCGGCTCGAACAGCATCAGGAGGGCAGAATCGTAGTCGACGGTGTTGAGTTGACCAATGACCTAAGAAACATCGAAAAGGTCCGTTCTGAAGTTGGAATGGTCTTCCAGCAGTTCAACTTGTTCCCCCACCTGAAAGTCCGCGACAACGTCAGCCTCGCTCCGATCTGGGTACGCAAGAAATCCAAGGCCGAGGCCGAGGAACAGGCACAGGCCCTGTTGGAACTGGTCGGAATCCCCGAGCAGGCAGACAAGTTCCCCGGTCAGTTGTCGGGTGGTCAACAGCAGCGCGTGGCCATTGCCAGGGCCTTGGCCATGGAACCCAAGATCATGCTGTTCGATGAGCCGACATCGGCTCTCGACCCGGAGATGATCAAAGAGGTCCTCGACGTCATGAAGAACCTGGCGCTGTCAGGCATGACCATGATGGTCGTGACCCACGAGATGGGCTTTGCCAAGGAGGTGGCCGACCGGATCATCTTCATGGAGGAGGGCCAGATCGTCGAGGTCGGCACTCCCGAGCACTTCTTCACCAACCCGACCGAGGACCGCACCAAACTCTTCCTGTCGCAGATCCTGGCCTGACAGGCTTGCCTAGCCTGCTTGCCTGGCCTGATCCCCTCGGGGAGGGTTCAACCCCGGAGTATCTCAGTCCTCACGCAGAAGCTCTATCACAGCTGAGGTGTCCCACCGACCGTGGCCCTGCTCCTGAAGCCTGGCGTAGTTCTGGTCAGCCAACTCGGTGAACGGCAACGCGGCACCCAGCCGTTCGGCCTCGTCGAACACGATGCCGAAGTCCTTGCGCATCCAGTCGATTGCGAAACCATGGTCGAAGTGGCGCTCCAGCATCGTGCGGGCACGGTTGTCCATCTGCCATGAGCCCGATGCCCCCTTGCTGATCGCTGCCAGAACCGGTTCCAGGTCGAGACCTGCCCTGCGGGCAAAGTCAAGTGCCTCGGCCAGGCCCTGGATGAGGCCACCTATGCAGATCTGGTTGACCATCTTTGTGAGCTGCCCATGGCCTACAGGCCCCACGAGGACCGTCGCCTTTGCATAGGCGTCGATGACAGACTGGACGCTGTCGAATACCCCCGGATCGCCGCCACACATGATGCTGAGTTGCCCGTCTTCTGCCCCCGCCTGCCCGCCCGAGACCGGGGCATCCACGAAACCGACACCCACCTCGGCAGCCGCCGCGGAAACCTCCCGGGCCACCTCGGCCGAAGCAGTCGTGTGGTCAACCAGGGTCGCAGGTCTTCCAGTGCCAGCCATGCCAGCGAGCACCCCGGAGTCGCCGAAAACCACGGACCTCACATCATCGTCGTTGCCAACGCACATCATCACTACGTCTGCACCCCCGGCCGCCTCCGCCGGTGTATCTGCCATCGCACCACCGTGCTCCCCAACCCACGCCTCGGCCTTCGATCCCGTGCGGTTGTAGACGGTGGTCGGGTGACCTGCCGCCTGGAGGTGGCCGGCCATCGGATACCCCATCACCCCGAGCCCGACAAACGCGCACCTGGCCATGTTCTGCTCTCCTACCTTCAGGACCGGACTGCTGACCCTAGTCCCCATAACTGAGTGCCTTCCGTACCTGGGTACCTCGTCTCCTGCTCACACCTCCCCCTCCTGGCCAACGCCTTCTCTGCCATCTCCGGTTGGCCCGGGCTAGGCGACAGGTGGCAGGCTGTGCCAACGTGCCGCCGTAGGCGTCTCAGGACCTGTCCGTGGCACCGGCCTCCAACTCCCCAACAATCAGGAGCGACATCGACAATGGGTAACCTCTGTGAAGGCCGAGTAGCGGTAGTGACCGGTGCAGGCCGGGGCATCGGACGCGAACACGCGCTGCTCCTGGCTGAGAACGGTGCAAAGGTCGTGGTGAACGACCTCGGAGGCGACGCCGCCGGATCGGGCACCGACCTGTCACCGGCTCAGGAGGTCGTTGGCGAGATAGAGGCCATGGGTGGCGAAGCCGTGGTAAACGGCGCCAACGTCGCGGACTTCGATGCCGCAGGTGCCATGGTTCAACAGGCCATCGACACCTGGGGTCGCCTCGACATTCTCGTTAACAACGCCGGGATCCTCCGGGATCGTATGGTCTTTTCGATGTCTGAATCCGACTGGGACGCCGTGATCGATGTCCACCTGAAGGGCACCTTTGCTCCCGCCCACCACGCAGCCGTCCACTGGAGGGAAAAGGCGAAGTCGGGCGACTACGCCCCGGAGGAACTGTTCGGTCGGATCATCAACACGTCCTCCCCATCTGGCATCTACGGAAACGTCGGCCAGTGCAACTACGGCGCTGCCAAGGCAGGGATCGCCGCCTTCACGGTCATCAGCGCCATGGAACTCGTCCGGTACGGGGTGACGGTGAACTGCCTGGCCCCCGGCGCATTCACCCGGATGACGTCCGGCCTGGCCGGTTGGGAGTCCATGGACGAGGAAACCAGGGAGGCCATGAGCCCCCGCTGGATAGCAGTGCCCACCGTGTGGCTCTGCAGTGAGGCCGCCCAGAACGTGACCGGCCGGGTATTTGACGTGCATGGCAGCCAACTGGGCATAGCGGAGCAGTGGCATCTCGGACCGACCGCGGTTCAGCCCGACGACCCCGCTGACTTGACTGACGTGATGGCCGGTCTCATGGCCGACGCTCAGCTCAACTCCGACATGCGGGGGATGCCGGCCGAGGGCCCGGGGCGACCAGGCCGGGGCTTGTAGGGGGCCAGCCCCCTGCTAGCGCCTGCCAGCAAACCCCACCAGCAGGCGTCCAGGACCACCATGAGCATCGACTTCAGCTTCACCCCTGAGCTGGAGGAACTACGCGACCGGGTACATGCCTTCGTCGACGAGGTCATTAGACCGACAGAGATCGAGTTGGAGAAGGCCGAGGGCAGCCAGCGCCTCGACACCCTCGTCTCCCTGCGGAAGCAGGCCCACAAGGCCGGCATCTGGTTGCCCCACATGCCCGAGGAATGGGGCGGCATGGACCTGGGACACGTCGAGTTGGCCATGGTTCAGGCAGAGGCCGCCCGCTCCTACTACGGACCCTGGGTCTTCAACTGCCAGGCCCCAGACGAGGGAAACATGCACACCCTCCTCCACTGGGCGACTGACAGCCAGAAGGAGCGCTACCTCAGGCCACTCTGCGACGGCCGAACCTGGTCGTGCTTCGCCATGACCGAACCGGAAGTGGCCGGTTCAGACCCAACCCTTATCCGAACCACCGGGTACCAGGATGGTGAGGAGTGGGTCATCAACGGTCACAAGTGGTTCATCTCAAATGCCCACAGGGCTAGTTTCGCCATCCTCATCGTCCGCACCGAGGACGACCCGGACCTTCCGCAGGCAGCCAACACGGCGTTCCTCGTCGACCTACCTCACGATGGCTGGAACGAGGTCCGCCAGATCGAGACAATGCACGGCTCCACCGGCCACTCCGAAATCCTCCTTGAGGACCTGCGGTTACATGAGTCCCAGATGCTCGGAGGTCGCGGCCAGGGGCACCTGCTCGGCCAGTACCGCCTGGGTCCGGCACGTCTGGCCCACTGCATGCGCTGGATCGCCCAGGCTGAGATGGCCCTCGACATGATGGTTGCCCGCTCCCTCGAGCGCTTCAGCCACGGTTCGGTTCTGGCTGAGAAGCAGGGAATCCAGTGGATGATCGCCGACTCCACGATGGAGCTCTATCAGTCCAAGCTGATGGTGCTACATGCCGCATACAAGATCGACCGGGGTGAGGATTTCAAGTCGGAGGTCTCGATGGCCAAGCACTTCGTGGCTAACAGCCTGAACCGCATCATCGACCGCTCGATCCAGGTGCACGGTGCCCTCGGCTACTCAACCGACACCCCCCTTGCCCACATGTACCAGCACGCCCGCTGGGCCCGCTTCGCCGACGGCGCCGACGAGATACACCAGATGCGCATCGCCCAGCGGACCATCGCCGCCTACAAGGACCACGGCAGCACGGCATCCGCCACAGGCGGTCTGCCCATCTAACTGGATCGAGCCCGGCTGGGTCGGGTACCGATTTGAGACCCCGGGGTCAGATCATGGGGTCACCGTGCACCTGGCCGGGTCACGAGCCACCGTCCACGTCGTGGCCTTCTCCACACGGGTGGCACTCCAGAGCCAGGGTCACGTGGGAAACCCCCATTTTCGCAAGAGACCCCTCCAACTCGGCTCCAACCACCTGCGCTTCGTGGAGGCTGTCTGCGGCCACCACCACGTGGGCACTGAGTGCGACCATCATTGAGTCCACAGCCCAGACGTGCAGGTGGTGCACGTCGTCGACGCTCTCATGGGATGTCATGGCAGCAGTCAGTTCGGTGGTGTCGACTCCGGCAGGTGTTCCCTCAAACAGGATGCGGGTTGTTCGGCTGACCAGCCCCACCCCGGACCACAGGACCAGCCCGGCAATCACGAACGACACTGCGGGATCAACCCAGGTCGCATCCCAGAACACGACGGCAAGGCCGGCTACGAGCACACCGAAGGAACCGGCTGCATCGCTGAGCAGGTGAAGCGCAGCTCCAGAGATGTTGAGGCTCCGGTCGCCGCTGCGCTGGAGCATCCATGCGCTGCCGCCGTTCACACAGAGACCGACGACGGCCACCGTGAACACCCCCCACCCCGAGACCTCGGGCGGGTCGCTGATGCGCCGTGACGCCTCCACGAATATCCAACCTGCAGCAACCAGCAGCAGCACTGCGTTCAGGAGGGCCACCATGACCTCTGCACGCCTCAGACCAAAGCTGTACCGGTTGCTTGGTGCCCGGGACGATAGAGACATGGCAACCGAGGCGACCACCAGGGCGAACACGTCGGATCCCTGGTGGACCGTGTCGGCAAACAGGGCAAGGGAGCCGAACAGGACCGCACCCGCTACCTGAACGACCAGCAGCACCCCGTTTGCCGCAAGCGCCCAGCGCAGCACCGGCCCCGCACCGGGCCTCCCGTGGGAGTGGCCACTGTGGTCACTCCTGGGAGCGCTCACGACGGCTCATACCCGGCCAGGCCAGGCGCGACCCCCTCGACGGCCACCATGCCAGCCCGCTTTCCTGTGCTCATCGGACCAACTGTATGGTCGGGTGCACGCAGGACCGGCTAGCAGGCCTGCCGAACCCGACCCCCAGGAGCACGCAGTGACATCTCCAGACCAGGTAGTTATCGCCGAGGCTGTCCGAACTCCGATCGGCAGGCGCGGTGGCGGCCTCTCCACATGCCACTCCGTTGACGTCCTGGGTGCAGTCCAAAAGGCCCTGTTTGACCGTTCCGGGGTCGACCCACTCGAGGTCGGCCAGGTTGTAGGCGGGTGCGTAGGCCAGGTTGGCATGCAGTCCATGAACGTCACCCGTACGGCATGGCTGACCGCTGGTCTGCCAATTGATGTGCCCGCAACCACGGTTGACACGCAGTGCGGCTCCTCCCAGCAGGCCACCAACCTGGCCTATGCGCTCGTCGCCTCCGGCACCGTTGATGTCGCCGTTGGCTGTGGGGTGGAGTTGATGAGCCGGGTCAAGTTCGGTGCAACCACCCCCAGGGATCCTGACTCCGGCCTGCCGATCAACCACAACTACTTTGAGCACTATGAGTTCACCACCCAGTTCGAGGGTTCCGAGCGAATCGCCGACCAGTGGGGAATCACCCGCGAGGACTGCGATTCCTTCGGGAAGATGTCCCAGGACCGGGCGGCTCGGGCATGGGAAGAGGACCGTTTCGGAACCCAGATCGTTCCCGTTGAGGCTCCGGTCATGGACGAGGACGGCTCCCCCACGGGCGACACCACCACCATTACCCGCGACGAGGGCCTCCGCGACACCAGCATGGAAACCCTTGCCGGTCTACGCCCAACCGGCCGTGAAGACGGCGTACACACCGCGGCCACCTCGTCTCAGATCTCCGACGGAGCCGGGGCACTGCTGCTGATGACCGCCGCCAAGGCCGAGGCACTGGGAGTCACGCCGATCGCCCGGTTCGTCGACACATGCCTGATCGGCTCCGACCCGGAACTCATGTTGACCGGGCCAATAGGCGCCACAGCCAAGTTGCTGGCTGACAACTCGATGACAATCGACGACATCGACGTCGTGGAGATCAACGAGGCATTCGCCTCGGTGGTTCTTGCCTGGGAAAAGGAGTTCGGGGCCGACATGGAACGGGTGAACCCCAACGGCGGCGCCATCGCCCTCGGTCACCCGCTCGGAGGCACCGGAGCCATTCTCACTACCAAGGCCGTTCACGAACTGCAGCGCACCGGAGCGGACCACGCCCTTGTCACCATGTGCTGCGGCGGCGGCATCGGAACCGGGACCCTGCTTCAGCGCTTGTGACAGCAGTCTGACCCGCCTCGCCTACTCCCCGAAATAAGCCAGGTGGACGGCCTCCAGCTCGTCGCCCTCGGGCGTCACCGCCACGAACCCACCCCCGGCCACCTCAGACGGCACCAGGGCCAGCGCCAGGTTCGAACTGTGCTTCGGGGACCACACCGCCGACCGCACGGTTCCCACCTCTTCGCCAGTACCGCCAGCACCGCCAGCGTAAACCGGCCACGGGTGCTCGCTCGGCACATCCAGACGCTCACCCGACAGCAGCACCTTCACCAGCCTCCGCGCCGGGCCCCGCTCACGCTCGGCCAACAGGGCCGCCTTGCCGACAAAGTCGTCCTCGCGGTCGAGGGACAAGAAGCGCCCCAGCCCCACCTCCAGCGGCGAGGCGCCACCGCCACAGTCGGTTCCATACGAAAACAACCCCGACTCGATCCGCTCATCAGACATTGGCCCACCGGGGTGGATCCCATAGGGCTCACCCGCCTCCCACACGGCCTTCCACAGGTCGTTGCCGCGTGAACCATCGGTCAGGAACAGTTCGAACCCGCCCTGTCCGCTCCACCCCGAACGGCACAGCACGAAGGGGATGCCGTCGTGCTCCACGTCTACGAATCCGAAGAAGGGAACGTCTCGCACCCACTCGCCCAACATGTCAACCATCACATCCTCGGCGCGCGGCCCCTGCACGCCCAGCGGCGACACGTCGGGTTCGAACACCCGGCAGTCCAGGCCCCGCTCGGCACCGATCGCCTTTATCCACAACAGCAGGTCGCTGTCTGCGATGGAGAACCAGAAGCGGTCCTCGGCCAACTTCAGAATCATCGGGTCGTTGATCAGCGTCCCCTCGTGGTCGCAGATCGGTGCATAGCGCACACGCCCGACGGCGCACCCGACCATGTCGCGGGCCGACACGTACTGCACCAGTTCGAAGGCGTCAGGCCCAACCACCTCAACCTGGCGTTCGCAGGCCACGTCCCACAGCGACACACGCTCTACAAGCGCCTTGTACTCGGCATCGGGGTCCCCGAACGACTCCGGCAGGACCATCTTGTTGTAGACGCTCGCATGCGTCATCCCGTGTGCGGACATCGCCTCATAGAACGGTGACTTGCGAATCCTGGCCCCCAGGCCAATCGTGAAACTCACCGTCCAACCTCGCTCTCATCGTGTCGGTAGTGCGGCGCCGCCGACGCCTCCAGCGGCGTGTTTCCGAGGATCAGGTCGGCTGCCTTCTCAGCGGTCATCATCACGGGAGCGTAGATGTTGCCGTTTGTGAGGGTCGGCATGACCGAGGCGTCGACCACCCTCAGGCCCTCGGTTCCGTGTACCCGCATTG
>MPLV02192483.1_pt1 | contig 18276 bp, 17 predicted proteins | sample 1617331 | NCBI WGS metagenome assembly MPLV02 (sample SAMN05944802, study PRJNA350692) | marine metagenome | biome: marine; feature: ODZ; material: water; isolation source: 100 m water sample filtered on 0.2 um supor filter | place: Pacific Ocean | collected 2012-04-08 | depth 100m m | reverse complement strand
TCTGAATCGACTTCATTTTTCGGACACCCGAGCGTAACTAGGTGAAATTTTGAACCGCTTCCCATCACTTAAGGCTAGGTGCAAAGACAACTAAGAATTGATCAACCGGTAAGAGTTCTTATCATTTGCCAAAACAAAAGCGCATAGATAAGTAAAAGGAGTAAAGCATTCCATTTTGAAATTGTTACAGGTTTCCGCATGCACCAGAAAGCAAAAAGACATAAAAAACACATACCTAATAAGACTGAACCGTCCATGAAAGGTTGTTCTGATGGGCGTCCTAAACCAGAATGTGACAACAATATTGCGCCTCCGACACCTAGGCTATTGAACAGATTAGAGCCGAAAAGGTTACCAATTATTAATCCCCACTCTCCTCTGCGTGCCCCAACCAGAGAGGTGACAAGTTCCGGTAAGGAAGTTCCTATTGCAACTAAAGAAAATCCTATGAAACCTCCTTCCCAGCCAAATTCATTTCCGATAGAAACTGCGGAACTAACAATCCAGCGTGGGGATAGAACTGTGAGTGCAAGACCTATAGTCATCACAATGATTTCACGTGATACTGGCCAACCCTCTTTTTCAGAAGAGTCAGAAGGATCCAGTCTTTTAGAAGAGCGAGGCGGATCCAGTCCAGATTTTTTGAAATGAAGAAGAATTGCATAATTAGCCAAACAAAAGAAAAGAAGGAGAATAAGTCCCCCTAGCGCTGAATTTATTTTCAGATATACAACACCAGTAAAAAGTAAAGCTCCAAAAAATGAATATCCTGCCTGTTCTTTTGTGCCGTGTGGAGGAATGACATTCCCCCAAATCAAAATTGGTAGAGCCAACACCAGTCCAAGATTCACAACATTAGATCCAACTACATTTCCTACAGCCAGCTCAATGCCACCAACTTCTTGTTGAAATACAGCCGTAAGTGATGCAGCTAACTCTGGTGCACTTGTGCCAAAACCAACCAACAAGGCACCCACAAGCGCTTTAGGTATCTTAAATCTTTCAGCTAAACGTGACGTTCCGTTCAAAAATTGATCTGCTGCAAAAACCAACACACACAGTCCAAGTATTAGGATCAGAAAATCTTCAAACACAACTAAAGAGTATCTAAGTTAGTTGCACCTTAGAAGTCTTCTGCGCTTGGGATTTCAAACTCTTCCGCAGCAATTAGAACTTCGCGTGCCTTTGAACCTGAAGAAGGACCCACTACCCCTGATTCTTCTAGTAAGTCCATCAAACGTCCAGCTCTAGCGAACCCGACACGGAGTTTCCTTTGAAGCATCGAGGTTGAACCAAGTTGACTAGAAATAACCAAATTTCTAGCTTCTTCATACAACTCATCATCTTGTTCAGAAGCAACAGAAGTGGGACGAGAAAAATCTTCAGTTATGTCAACAACTGGTTCACTCGGAGCAGGCGACTCCAGCACGTCAGATGGACCTTGGTTAACTGGTTGTTCTTCCGTGGTATCGAGTTGAGCTTTCCATGTTGCCACCACTTCACGCACTTCGCTCTCTTCAACCCATGCTCCTTGAATACGTTGAGGTGTGCTTGAACTAGGGCCTAGAAGTAGCATGTCCCCTTTCCCTACGAGCCTTTCAGCTCCTTGCTGATCCAAAATAACTCGACTATCAGCGAGACTCGAGACTGCGAAAGCTAATCGAGCAGGAATATTAGCTTTAATCACACCCGTAATCACGTTTACTGAAGGACGCTGTGTAGCCACCACCAAATGTATTCCCACTGCTCTAGCCATCTGAGCCAACCTGCAGATTGAGTCCTCAACATCTCGAGCGGCAACCATCATCAAGTCTGACAGCTCATCCACTACAACCATAATGAAAGGCAATCTTTCATATTCGCGGGAATTCTCTTCACCGAAATCCATTACCGGTAATTCATCTCGATCATACGCTGCGTTGTATCCCGTTATATCTCTGAAACCACAATTCGACAGAATGTCATATCTTCGCTCCATCTCACGAACAGCCCAATGAAGTGCATTTGCAGCCTTCTTAGGGTCCGTAACAGGTGCTGTTAAAAGATGAGGTACACCTTCATACTGCCCCATTTCAACGCGCTTTGGGTCTACAAGTATTAGTCGGACTTGATCGGGTGTAGTTCGCATCAAAACAGAAGTAACCATCGCATTAATACATGAAGACTTTCCAGCTCCGGTGGCTCCAGCTATCAAAAGGTGAGGAGTAGTTGCAAGATTGAGCATCACGGTTTTGCCTTTTATGTCTCTACCTACTGCCAATTCAAGAGGGTGTGTCGCTTTCTTGGATTCCTCGGAAGTCAAAATGTCCCCTAGAGCAACCACATCTCTGTCTTCATTTGGAACCTCTATACCAATTGCCTGCTGACCGGGTATCGGAGCCAAAATACGAACATCTGCAGCAGCCAACGCATAAGCAATATCTTTGTTAAGGCTTGTAATACGTGAAACTTTCACACCGTCGCCTAATTGCAAGGCATACCGCGTAACCGTTGGTCCAATAGTCATATCGACTAATCGAGTTTCGACACCATGTGCTTCCAACGCTTCTTGAAGTCTCTTTCCTCGCTCTTCTGCAGCCTTAGCATCTACATCATGCTTGTCACTCGTTGAAAGAATCTCTAAAGATGGTAACGACCAGGAAGATCCTTCAACTGCTTTACCCAGTTGGATCGTAAGCTGCTCACTTGCAGTGGTTTTTACTTTCGGTTTTACTTTTTTCTTTTTAGGCTTAAATTCTTTTTGCGGTTCGGCAACAGTTCTAACCTCAGTTTCTGATGGAGGATTTTCTTGAAAAGTACTTTCTTCTCTAACTGGATCTGGTATTTGTCGCTGGTCTGTAGATCCCGGTGGTGTCAATAAGCTTCTGATCCAATTACCAAGGGAACGACTCAATGCTTTTAGGAGTAAAGCAATTCCTTTAAATAGCTGCTTCCCAGCAACCCCAGCACTTTTTACAGTAATCCTTATCGCATCACGTGCAGAAACTCTTGTAGCAATCACTACTGACACCAAAATAAAGGCAACAAGAACCAGAACAGAACCCCAAGTCCCTATAGCTGCTCTCAAACCGCCCCCTGCAGCAAGACCTAAAATACCTCCTGCATCTCCAAGCTCATCCACCCCGTCACTAATGCCGGGACGACCGCGGCTTAAATGCAGTAAACCGGATACGCCTACAAGACCAAGAAACAGCCCGACAGGCAATCGTTTAGTTATTTCTCCGAATTCAGAGCGTTCTCTGAACATAGCTAAACCTGTAACTACCATCAAAACAGGGAGAACAAGTTTTATTATTCCAATAGTCCACCCTGCAGCGCCATCAACTACATCACCAACCGGTCCTGCCTGCTCAAGATAGATCGATAAGCCTGCCAAAAGACCGCCAAGTACAAGACCGAGACCGAGCATTTCATTTCCACGTCCGGCGAAAGCCGTTTTAAAGAAATTTTTTGTTACACCCCCTTCCATTGGAGGTGTTTTAGGGGCGCGTGTAGATTTTTTACTGTTAGCACTGCTAGACCCAGTAACAGAATTTTCAGAGTTTTCTTCGCCCATAGGAACCTTTACCACAACAGTTTTACGGTAGCACTAGGGCGTGACGTAGGGTATCCATTGTGATTTTTAGTTGATTTCGACTAATGGGATTAACACGGGCCGGCGCCCAGTTTTTAGGTCTACAAATTTCCCGGTTGCCCTTCGAACAAGTCTTGTTAACTCTTTTTGGTCAAACTCACCATTAGTTAGTGCGTCATCCAACACTTTTACTACTTCTTCGATTATTCCATTGAGATATTTCTCTTCATCTCCAGTCTCAACCCACCCGAGAGTCGTCACAAAAGGATCCTCTAAAAGCTTTCTTCTCTTTTTGTCGATTAACACTCTGACTAGAATGAAACCTTCACCACCCAAAGAAATACGTTCTTTAACCAAGTCATTACTCACTTCAGCTCCTCGAACATCCACCATTAAGTACTCACCGCTTACGCTCCCTTCTAGGTGTAATCCATGCTCATCTAAACAGACACTGTCGCCATCCTCACACCGGAGAATCTTGGATTGGTCCATTCCTCTACTCAATGCAATTTCTTCATGTCCTAACAAGTGGGTGTACTCACCATGAACTGGTATAAAAAGTTCGGGATTACTTGCTTCATGTAATGCCAGAAGCTCACCAGCCTTGCCATGACCAGTCGTGTGGATCTTCAACTTGCCGCTGTGGACGATACGGGCACCCAGACGTACCAAATTATTATGAACTCTGAAAATAGAAGCCTCATTCCCAGGAATCGGAGATGAAGAGAAAATGACCGTGTCATTTCTGTCTATTTCGACCAGAGGATGCTTCCCGACTGACATCATAGATATAGCTGCTCTTGGTTCAGCCTGAGACCCTGTACAGATGATACAAACCTTGTCAGATCTAAACTTTTTCAATTCTTTTTCATTTAAAAGAACCCTGTCCGACACTTTCAAAAGACCTAACTCTCGCGCTAAAGCTACATTTCTGATCATTGAAGGACCCAATATCGCTAACTTTCGATCTGTCTTTGTTGCAGCATCAGCTATTTGTTGGATTCTGTGAATATGGCTAGAAAACGTACCAACGATTATTCGACGTCCTTCATTTTCGTTGAAAACATCTTCTAATATGGGACCTATTTCTGACTCTGAAAGAGACACTCCTTCATTCTCAGCATTTGTGGAATCTGCCAGAAGTAACCGAATTCCTTCTTTTTTGGAAATATCAGAGACCCTTTTTAGATCTGTAAGGCGTCCGTCCACAGGGGTTGGATCCAATTTGAAATCGCTGGAATGCAAGATAACACCTTGGGGAGTTCTAAAGATAGTCATTAACCCGCCGGAGGTTGAATGAGTCACTGGTAAAAATTCACATTCAAAACGACCAATTTCATGAGTTTCATTATCTTCAACTACAACAAGTGGAGGGAGTTCCACTTCATGGCTTTCTAATTTTGCCTTAATCATCCCAAGAGTAAATGGAGAACCATAAATAGGTACTGACAAATGGCGAAACAAGTGAGGTATCCCGCCTATATGATCCTCATGCGGATGGCTCACTACGCAGGCTTCTATGTCGTTACGCCTGTCAAGCAACCACTTAAAATCTGGAAGTATTGAATCGACACCTGGATGTTTATAAGGAAACAACTGGCCACAATCAAGAAGCACAATACGCTCATCTACCTCAATTGCTGCACAATTTCTTCCGATTTCACCAAGTCCACCTAGGAAAGTTATATGTACTGGACTATTCAAAGTTTCGTTTCTTGTTAATTAGCCGCGCCCTAGGCTACTTAAGACCCCACGCGCCTTTTCAGCCAACCATTCTGGTTCAGGCCCCATCGGTAAACGACAGTCGCCTCCTGGTAAGTTGAGTATTTTCATCATTGCTTTTGTGGGTATTGGGTTAGGTGTCAGATCTCCAGATTCGAAATCATATGAGGGTATAAGCCGACGATTGATTTCTAACGCTCTAATATAATCTCCACTAAAAAAAGCTTTCATCAACTCAACTGTTTCAGGCGTGGACCAATGAGAAGCAACACTCACTGTTCCAACAGCGCCCACAGAAAGCAAGGATAAAGTCAATGAATCTTCGCCACTGTAAACTTCAAAACCTTCTGGTGCGGCTGCTATCACTCTGGCAGTTTCAGCGACATCCCCTGCCGCATCTTTAAGTGCAACTATATTTTCAACTTCGTCGGCTAATTGTAAAATTGTTGAAGTATCAATTTTTCTACCTGACCTAACAGGAATATCGTAAAGCATTACCGGTAAATTAGTTGCGCTAGCTATCGCCGAAAAATGCGCTATCAATCCTTGTTGAGAAGGTCTGTTGTAATAAGGAGTTACTGTAAGAATTCCTGAAGCCCCCACTTCAGTGCAACGTTCAGTTAATTCAACAGCGGCCTTAGTGTCGTTACTTCCTGCTCCCGCTATCACGGGAACATCAACTGCTTCAACTACGGCAGCAATCAAATCTATTTGCTCTTCGTGCGTGAGAGTAGGAGACTCTCCTGTAGTGCCAGCAATAACTAAACCTTCATTACCTTGCTCCACAAGCCATCTAGCTAATGTTTGTGCTCCTTCTACGTCCAACTCATCATCTTTTGTAAACGGCGAAATCATTGCTGTCAGGACCCGCCCAAAACGTGGTGTCATAATTTCTACTCCCTTTACCTTTAAGTGCTTTCGGATGCTCTATCAATACCTAAAGTTGAAAAAAAGTTTTCATGCAACTCAAACCACACCGTGTGGTAGGACTCCATCATGGGTTTGGCGATCCAGTCTGTATCTCCTTTAAGGACCATTTCCAGTGCATAGGTAAAACGACTACCGTAAGATGAAAAACGCTCCAATTGCTCAGTAAGGTTTGCGCACATGGGCTGCGTTTGTTTATCCAACTCAACTAAGCGGTCGATCACTCCCTTGTCGTAGTCCGGATCAGAATGGTCATTTAAAACTTGTTCTCCTTCGCTCCCAGCGGATGGTGGTTTTAGTTGCCAATCCGTGCAAAGTTCTTTGAAATCATCATTTAATTGTGAGAATTCTTTGTAGGCGGTCTCAATTTCTGGGCGAATTCCTAAATTATCAACTTCATTTGCCAGTAGTTGTTCACCGAATGATCTTCCCGCTGGCGTAATCATCCATCCCACCATTCGGCCTTCTCTGTAACTGACCATGCCCTCTTCAGCGAATTGATTTAGCATATTCAAACTGTCTTCTTGGCTTAAACCAACAGTTTCTGCGACAGCTTCGGTATCAACAAAACCCTTTACTCTTAATGCTTGAAGCACCAGAAGGTCAGATTCACTTATTTTCGACATGTAATCACGCTACCAGTCGATCGTCAGCTACGACGCGTCTAAGCACCAAAGGGTAACCAACCAAACCTATAAAAGTGAAAATAAACCATTGAACCGCATAACTAAGATGTGACCCTTCGGTCAATTCAAGTGACTGCATTTGCACCGGCCAATTATTCGTTGTTTGTTGATTTTGCTGTAAATAAATTGGCAGTAGTGGTAGGCCCCATTCATCGCTCAATAAATCAATATCAATTCGGTTTATCTCATTGCCTTGTAACTTTCCATCCGAAAAGGGAACCATAATGAGTCCTTCTATTTCAAACATCCCTGAAGGCGGTTTCCAAATCTCAGATTCACCCTCGTTAAATATCTTGCGCGGAAGATACCCCCTATTTACAGCGACATAGGAAACAGGGTCGCTTTCAAGAGTAAAAGAATTTATAACTTCAACTCCTGGAACACCATCTCGAGTCCTATTAATCAAATAGACCTGTCTATTTTCATCAAAAGTCCCTATGGCAGTAGCAGGAGCGTAACTCTGGTAATTATCTAATTCGTCCGCATATAAGTTATTAACTGCAACAGATTCCCTGCCAGAAGCTTCCATTATCTGAGTGTTATTCGACTTACGTTCCTCTAACCGGCGGAGTTGCCAGAAACCAAAATTTACAGTAGATACAAGTAGCGCTACTACAAAAATATGCGAGATTATCCAACTCGGTCTCAACAAACGACGAGACGCCAAAGTCACTCAATTCCAAGCAGTTTTTCTAAGCCGATAGTTAACCCGTTCGGAAGAGAAGCAACTCCTTGCACAGCTAGTAAAACTCCAGGCATAAAAGACTCACGATCGGGAGAGTCATGACGTATCGTCAATGTTTGACCTATTGAGCCCATGATTACCTCCTGGTGGGCAACCATGCCTTTCATTCTTACTGCGTGTATAGGTATCCCTTTCAATTCAGCTCCACGGGCACCTGCAATACTTTCATTTATTGTCGGGTCTTCATCCCACTGGTTAGAAGCTGATGACATTCTTTCTGCAGTCGCGATTGCTGTGCCTGAAGGCGAATCTTTTTTCTGGTTGTGATGATATTCAATTATTTCAGCCGTATTGAACCAAGGTGCTGCAATAGATGCAAAATGCATCATAAGCACTGCTCCTATTGCAAAATTAGGGACAATTAAACAACGGCTTTCATTGAATTTTTTCTCAATTATTGAAACATCTTGATCTGAAAGACCGCTTGTCCCTACGACTACATCAATTCCTTCTTCAGCCAGCAAAGGCAAGTTATTTTTTGAAGCCTCAGCAATAGTGAAATCAACTACTACATCTACTTCAGCTTTAAAAAAATCACTGATTTCTTGAGTAATTGGAATACCCTCAAGCATTTCTTCTGACTCGTCGGAAGGTAAATCCACAGCTGCTACAAGTTCCAAAGATTCAGCTTGCATAACCGCAGAACAAACTGACTGTCCCATACTTCCGGTCGCTCCTAGGACACCAACTTTTAAAGATTCTTTTCCCATATGTCAGAGGTTAGTGCCCCGACGTGGATTTATTGGAATTGTTTAATAATCAAATTAAACCTAAAAGATGAAACCAGCTATCTTCTTTTTCGTTCACCACTTCTTCTAGAAGAACTTTTACCTAAGTCTCCGTGTACTGCTTCCAGTTCTGCTTGAAAAGCATCTTCAAAAGAAGCTGATGACTTTGACTTGCTTTCGTTACCTCGATCGTCAGAAGCGGTATCTTTTTGATTGAAATCATCCGAATCAGAAGAATCTTCATCATTGTCTGAAATCTCATCCTCTTCAATAGCTTCAGAAGACTTCTCTTTGGGGTTTCGATCATCATCATCTAATAAAGGCCTAAGAGAAATTTTTCCATTCGGATCTATGTCTTCAACTTCGACTTCAATAGCATCACCTAGAGCAAGAACATCTTCGACCCTGTCGATACGTTTCCCACCACCTAATTTGGAGATGTGAACCAGACCATCTCTTCCTGGCAGTATGTTCACAAAAGCTCCGAGCTTAGTGATGTTCACAACCCTTCCTCCATAAACCTCTCCGACATGTGCTGAAGGTGGGTCAACGATCAGCATTATTTGTCTTTCCGCTTCGGCAACTTTTTCACGGTCAGGTGAAGCGATAGAGACAATTCCTGACATTCCATCATCATCAACGGTAATTTCAGCTCCGGATTCGGCTTGAATAGTGTTTATCATTTTCCCCTTCGGGCCGATTACCTCACCAATTTTTTCAACCGGTATCTCAAAGCTAAGAATCTTTGGAGCGTTCTCCCCTACATCCTCACGTGGTTCAGGAATAGCAGAAGCCATTACTTCGAGTATCTTCAATCGGGCTTCTTTGGCTTGATTTAATGCATCAGCAAGCACGTCTGCAGGAATACCGTCAATTTTGGTATCCAACTGCAAAGCTGTGACGAACTCAGATGTGCCAGCAACTTTGAAATCCATATCTCCGAAAGCATCTTCTGCTCCTAAAATGTCAGTAAGCGTTATGTACTTGTCATCTTTGTAAATTAAGCCCATAGCTATACCGGCGACTGGCGCCTTAATAGGAACACCTGCATCCATCATCGAAAGACTGGAAGAACAAACAGAACCCATTGAAGAAGAACCGTTTGATGCAAGAACTTCAGACACCAAACGAAGTGTGTAAGGAAATTCTTCAAAACTTGGCACTACAGGAAAGAGAGCTCTTTCAGCGAGTGCGCCATGACCGATTTCTCTGCGCTTTGGTCCTCTCATGAAACCAGTTTCCCCTGTTGAAAAAGGCGGAAAATTGTAATGGTGCATGAATCTTTTACGCTCAATCGGATCAATACCATCTACCATCTGATCCATCCGTCCAGTTCCCAAAGTGGTTACATTCAAAACCTGAGTTTCTCCTCTTTGGAAAAGACCCGATCCATGAGATGTAGGAATGATTCCTACATCTGATAGCAGGGCTCGAATATCAGACACTCCACGTCCATCAATTCGAACTCCTTCTTTAACAATTCGATCCCTAACAATCTCTTTAGTAACAGACCTAATAGCAGCAGAAATCTGACTTTCAGCGCCTTCTATTTCTTCAAAATCAGAAATGAGTTCACTTTGAATTACTTCTTTGAGGTCTGACTCAGCGTTCTGTCTTTCCGTCTTATCAACAATTGTCTGTGTAGCTGCAATTCTTTCTGCTCCAGCATTTTCGACAGCTGTCAAAATTTCGGGACTGTAATCAGCGAAAACCTCATATTCCATTACCTCAGGTTTTCCTACTGCTTTGACTAGTTCCTGCTGTAGTTCAATAACTTCTTTTATGAATTTCTTAGAAAATTCAAGACCATCGGCCAACACAGATTCATCAACGAAAGGTGCCCCTGAGTCATAAACATCACAAGTAGCTTCTGTGCCACCTGCTTCTACCATCATGACTGCAACATCTCCATCTTCTAATAGACGTCCTGCTACAACCATTTCAAAAGCTGAATCTGCAGCTTCTTCATAGGTGGGATGAGGAATCCATTCTCCTGAAGCAGCCCAGGCAATTCGAACAGCCCCCACGGGACCGTCAAAAGGTATTCCGGAAATCATGAGCGCTGCTGAAGCTCCATTTAAAGCTAAAACATCATGAGGGTTCTCCATGTCAGCCCCTATTACTGTTCCGATTATGTGTACTTCATTACGGAAACCTTCTGGAAACATAGGTCTTAAAGGTCGGTCAATTAGTCGACATGTCAAAATTGCCGACTCTGATGCGCGACCTTCGCGACGGAAGAAAGACCCTGGGATCTTGCCCGCAGCGTACATTCTTTCTTCAATATCAACAGTTAATGGGAAAAAGTCAGCACCTGATCGAGCTGATTTTGAACCCGTTGCTGTCATCAAAACTGTTGATTGCCCAAGTTGAGACAAAACTGCCCCTCCTGCCAATCCAGCCAGACGTCCAGTTTCAAAACTGATTGTTTTTTCTGTCCCTGAAAATGTGTGGGACACGGAAATTGGTTTATTCATTCTTATTCTCTTTTTTCTTTTCTTTACCTGTTCGAAACATTTTCGACCAGGGCGACACCAAGCGATGAAAGCACAATTTAAAACTGCTCACTTCGTAGGGTCTTTTTATATCTGTTCCTTTAATTAACTAAGTTTAGGAACTTTTTGAGCCAACGCCCTAGTGGCGCAAACCTAATTTTGCGATAATTGACCTATAACGCTCAACGTCATTTTTTTCTAAATAATCAAGCAGTCTTCGTCTACGACCTACAAGCATCAACAAACCTCTCCTGCTGTGATGGTCCTTTTTATGGACTTTCAAATGCTCGGTAAGGTGGCTGACTCTTCCACTAATTAAAGCAATCTGAACTTCAGGAGAACCGGTATCACTTTCGTGTAATCGGTGCTCAGAAATTGTTTCAGATTTAACAGGTGTACTACTTGACATATATTCCTCTAATGTCTTCCTCTAATATCGAATTTAATTTAGAAACTAGCCCTATTAAAACTATCGGCGAGATTAGGAAGATCCACAAGATTTTAATATTGCTTACGAGGCTTATGAGTTAATGATTCTTAACAATTGGGCCATTTCTACCGCAGAATCAGCAAATTCAGAACCTTTGTTCTCTGCATGCACAGATGCTCTTTCAATAGCCTGTTCAACTGTTTCAGTGGTCAAAATGCCGTAAATCGCAGGTACGCCTGTCTCAAGACCTATCTGTAGTACTCCTTCAGCTGATTGACCGGCTACATAGTCAAAATGGGGAGTATCGCCTCTTATTACACACCCTAAACAAATAACAGCGTCTACAGAAAGTTCTCTTGACATTTGCTTTGCAGCAAGGGGTATCTCAAAAGCGCCCGCCACCCAGCCTAAAGTTACATTCTCTTCGGAAACTCCCAAACTAAGCAGTCGTGCATGAGCACCAGCCAACAATTGTTCAACAATTATCTGGTTAAAACGAGCTGCCACAATCCCAATCTTTAAGCCGTTGCCATCGAGTTCAACATTTAATTCGTTCATGAATTCTCACTTTTTTGAGTCTTATCTTCAATAAACGAATCATCTAATAAGTGTCCTAGTCGTTCTTTTTTAGTCTCTAAATATCTGATATTTTCTTCATTAGGAATTGTATTAAGTGGCACACGGTCAAGGATCTCTAGCCCATACCCTTCAAGACCACCGTACTTGGCGGGATTATTGGTCATCAGTCTCATCTTTGAAATACCTAAATCTGCTAAAATTTGTGCTCCGACGCCATATTCACGCGAATCAATCGGTAAACCTTGTTGAGTGTTTGCGTCAACGGTGTCAAACCCTTCATCTTGCAGACTGTAAGCCCTTATCTTGTGAGCTATACCTATTCCTCGACCTTCATGTCCACGTAGATAAACCACGACTCCACTACCTGCATCACCTATTAAACGAATAGCTTCATCTAACTGGGAACCGCAATCGCATCGCAAAGAGCCTAATAGATCTCCGGTTAAACACTCAGAATGAACTCGGACTAGTGGTGCTTCAGTTTCTTTTAAATCACCCAAAGCATAAGCAACATGCTCGCCTCCATCTAATACAGACCTGTATGCGTGGGCTGTGAATTCTCCATACCGAGTTGGAATGCGCGCTTCAGCAAAATGTTCAACCAACTTTTCATTGCGTCGCCGAAAACGAATCAAATCGGCTATCGAAATGAAACACAAATCATGCTCTGAAGCAAACTTTTCAAGGTTTGGAAGCCTGGCCATGCTTCCATCTTCATTCACAATTTCGCACAAAACCCCAACCTCGGACCTTCCTGACATTTGGCATAAATCAACCGCTGCCTCAGTGTGGCCTGCGCGTTTCAAAACACCCCCTTGACGTGCTCTCAATGGGAAAATATGACCAGGTCGAGCAAAATCATTCACACCAAAATCAGGATCAGCAAGAGCTCCAACTGTTGCTGAACGATCTCCTGCTGAAATGCCAGTGGTAGTTCCCTCTAGTAAGTCAACTGAAATAGTAAAGGCAGTCCGCATTGATTCAGTGTTATTTGCAACCATCAATGGAAGTTCCAAAGAGTTCGCTCTTTCTTCAGTCATGGGGGCGCAAATAACTCCACTCGTATAACGAACCATGAAAGCCATCTTTTCTTCATCCATGGCATCTGCAGCGATTATCAGGTCACCTTCATTCTCTCGGTCTTCGTCATCGACCACCACCACAAAGTCACCACGCTGGAAAGCTTCAAGTGAATCTTCAATTGTTGAAAAAACCATCAGACCTTCTCTCCTGAAATTGAAATGTTGCGACTAGATAGCAGATTTTCTATATAACGAGCCAAAACATCTACTTCTAAATTCACCAAACTGTCTACTCCCATGTCTTTAAAAGTCGTTACCTCTATTGTGTGGGGTATTAGAGCAATGTCAAAGTGAAGTTCTTCTTTATCTAAAAGATTTGAAATTCCAGCCACTGTCAAACTAACACCATTGAGAGTTATAGAACCCTTTTCCACGATCTGACCTGCAAATCCATTCGAACAAGTAAACCCAACAAGCCACGAACCATCACTTTGAAAATCTACAGCCACTATTTTCGCAATTCCATCAACATGCCCTTGAACAATATGACCGCCGAACCGACCGTTTGCTGATAATGCTCTTTCCATATTGACACGATCACCAATACTCATCTCACCTAAACAAGTCCTCGAAATAGTCTCGGGTACAGCTTCTACGGCAAACGAACTTTCGGAAAGACTAGTAACTGTAAGGCAGCATCCATTAATTGATATAGAAGAACCTATTTCAGCATCTTCTATTACTAGTTTTGAAAGAATCTCAAATCTTCTACCATCCCCAGATACTTCTATCGAAGAAATTTCACCTACTTCTTCAACTATCCCTGTGAACATCTGTAACCCCTTTACCATCTCGGGTGCACAGATAAAGAACTATTAAACTGTCCTGAACCAGGTCAGACAATTTGTATCTTCTCCCATCCGGACTGTAACCGTCGGCTCAGGAATTCAACCTGATCAACCTCAACCAAAAGCAGAGGTTCGCGGGCTTGCCATATGACTTACCGCCGGTAGGGAATCTCACCCAACCCCGAAGACTGTATATTAAATTTTTATTATACGCCTTAGCCTACAGGCGTTAAGAACAGTAACTTACGAGTTTTTATTATTGACCCTAGTAAAGGTTCAATAACCTTCCTGAAAAAACAACAACTGCAACGATCAAAACTTTCCTAATTAAGCTGGCGCCTCCAAGAACTGCAAACCGTGCGCCGACTACTGCCCCTATGGTCAAACCTGCTGCCAGAATCACCGCTTCTTTCCAGTACACCTGATGGTTGATGATGAACACTGGCAAGGCAAAAATGGAAACAACCAAAGTCACTACTACTTTCACGCTGTTTGCTAACACTAAGTCCAATCCACTCCGTGCTAAAGAAAGCACTAGCAATAGACCTACACCAGCTTGAAAAGCACCACCATAAAGGCCGACTAACAAAAAAATAAACACAGTAAAACTTTTCCCCCATGGGGACTTTTCAGAAGTGGGATTAGGACTTGGCCTTAGTGACAAAACTAAAAGTGGGATCATCACAATCCCAAATATTTTTTCGAATGTTTCGTCACCTAAATTTGACGCTAAAAAGGCTCCTCCGACTGAACCAATTGCAACAGGCAACAAAATTGGACCTGCTCTAGTAAAACCTGAAACTCCGAAACTTTTGAAAGCTGCCGCAGCGCTAGCACTCGAAGCCAAAATACCTAAACGATTAGAGCCATTGGCAGCCCCACCAGGTACTCCCGCGAAGATAAGTAGAGGCACTGTAATGAGTGAACCCCCACCCGCGAGAGTATTAATCACACCTGCAAATAAACCGCCGAAAAACAACAAAAGAGTTTCTTCAAACCCCATAGTCAACTCAGTGCAATACGCGCATCGTCAACATCGAATTCTAGTTGTTTAATCAAAGAGTCAATATTTTCAAAGCGCTTTTGATTTCGAAGAAATTTTTCAAAAGTGATTTTTGAAAAATCTCCATAAAGATCTAAATTTTCGTCAATCAAATGAACTTCTAAGAGTAAATCCCCATCATTATAAAAATGCGGCCTTGTACCAAGCGAAATCGCAGATGGATATTTACAACCATCTGAACTCTCATAAAAACCTGCATAAACACCATCTAATGGCAGTAGGCGTTCCGAGGGAACTCTAATATTTGCAGTTGGGAAACCTAATTCTCTACCTCGAGAATCTCCCTCAGTCACATGACCTCGAACCTCATACGGTCTCCCAAGCATCATGTTAGCTTTTTCCAAATCCCCATTAAGAAGTGCTTCTCTAATCGCCGTGGAAGAGATCTGGTTCTCACTCGTTGGTAGAGTTTCATTTATTCCTAGCAATTCAAGCGAGTGGATCTCGAAATTTTCCTCTTTTCCGATTTGTTCCAATAACTTAACATTGCCTTCACGATTCTTACCGAAATGAAAGTCCTCACCCACAGCGACAACCTTTGCATTGAGAGTCTCTACTAAAACTTCTTTAACAAATTCCTCTGCTGATTCTTCAGCTCTCTTTTCATCGAATTCAATGATTTGAACCAGTTCGACTCCCGTCTTCTCTAACTGTTCGAGCTTTTGCTCAAGACCCGTTAAAAGCAATGGTGCACTCTCTGGTCTGACCACACTCGCCGGGTGAGGTTCAAAAGTTAAAACAACCGAGCAAAGATCCCGACTATGAGCAATTTTACACAACTCTGAAATTAGCTTGCGATGACCTAAATGAACTCCATCATAAGTCCCGATAGTGACAGCTGATCCGAGTTTTGCTTTTTGAATTTTTTCGTAATTTCGAGAAACTTCCACAAGATGAGGCTACCCACCGAACTTCATTAGCCGACAAGCACAACTGTAGGTTTAGTTTTTTCGCCATAATTGTCGTAGACAGCTAGTAACCGTCCCTCTTTATTTGCTACCGCCCAAGGACCACCACTGTCCACGCCTAAACGGTCTTTCTCTAGAATCTTTCCAAAAGCCACTTCTTTTTCAACTTCGTCGGAAACTTCAACCGTTTCGAAATCACGCATACCTACAATCGGATCACGTAAAATAACTTCTTCTATCGACATAGCTTCAGATTCATCAAAAGATCCAATTGCTGTCCTACGTAAATTTCGCAGATGTGCACCGCCTCCTAAAGAAGTGCCCAAATCAGCAGCTAAAGAACGTATATATGTTCCAGAAGAACAATCAACTGAGACTTCATACACCAAAGGGTCAGATGTTGGACTCACTTCAAATCGCTTCACAGAAACAGTGCGCGGCGGGCGATCCACCTCTCCCCCTTCGCGTGCAATCTCATGAAGACGTCTCCCTCCTACACGTACTGCAGAAACCATTGGAGGCACCTGTTCTATTTCTCCCAAAAATTTTGTAGCTGCTTCTTCCACTTCAGAAAATTTCAATTCACTCATATCATAAGTACAAGTAATCTCACCAGAAGAATCTAAAGTTGACGTTTCCTCGCCAAAAACTATCTCTCCTTTATATGACTTCGGTAAACGAGTTAAAAACTGGAGCAACCTTGTAGCCCTCCCAACTCCTAAAATCAAAACTCCTGTCGCGTCTGGATCTAATGTTCCGGAATGTCCGACTTTTCTAGTTCCAAATACTTTCCTCGCTTTGGCCACCACATCGTGACTTGTTAACCCCGACGGCTTATCAACAACTGCGATCCCAATTTGTTCCGTCGTTTCTTTTGACATGAAGTTTCTATTCTTGATTCAATTCTCGAAGCAAGTTTTCAATTCTTTCTGCTGACTCAGCGGTGTCATCTACAAAAAAAGAAAGAGATGGAACTCGGCGTAATCTAGACTGCTCATTTATAGCCCTCTGTAACCGTGACCTGTGGAGTTCAAGTCGCCTACAAAGTTCCTCGTCATCAAGCTCACCTGTAACAAAAACTTTTGCTTGAGTGAGACTTTTGTCAGTTTGAACGCCGGTGACTGTGACGAAGCCTAAAACCTCGTCATCAATTATTTCTAGTTCTTCAGCAAGAATCCTTATCAGGAGTTCATTTAATCGATCTGTGCGATCATAGCCACGCATACTTTCACACTATTACGGCTCTAACTTAAAGACGACCTACATATTCATGTTTCATAATGACTAGAGTCAAAATATGGGTTTTATGAAACTTCCTGAAAAATTCAACTCTGACAATACTGCATTCGGATGCTGGCTTAAAGTCCCATCCTCTGTGAGTGCCGAAATTGCTGCCCTATCCGGCTTCGACTATGTATGCATAGACATGCAACATGGTTTTAGTGACCGAAATGACCTAATACCAATGCTTCAAGCGATCCAACCTCACTCCCCCAGGGCTATTGTTCGTGTTCCGAGTAATGAACCTTCAGTAATTGGATGGGCGCTCGATGCTGGAGCGACTGGTGTGATAGTTCCACTTGTAAATTCTGCCGAAGAAGCAGAAAAAGCAGTTAGGGCTTGTTTCTATCCCTCAAAGGGGAATCGAAGTATGGGGCCTACTAGAGCTGAAAGAGTTTTCGGTGAAGAATATGCGCAAGGAGTTAAGGACTCGATCCAATGTCTTCCAATGATAGAAACGCTAGATGCTTTAAACAATCTTGAATCGATTCTTTCAGTAGATGGCGTTGATTCTATATATGTAGGACCTTCTGATCTTTCCGTGAACCTTGGACTACCTAAGGGTAACAACGATGGAAATCCCAAATTTGATGAAGCTTTGGAAAGAATCATAAATAGTTGCGAGGAATATAACGTGGTCCCGGGAATACACGCCAACTCTTCTTTAGTTGAAACCCGACAAAAACAGGGGTTCCGAGTTTTAACCGTAGTTGAAGATGATGGAGCTATGAGTGCTGGATTTCGAGAAGTGTTCAACCAAATAAGGTCTTAAGTTCTAGCTATTTCTCTCTCATCGTAAGTTTCGATCACATCACCCGCTTTTAGGTCTTGAAAATCTGAAAGTCCAATACCGCATTCAAAACCAGCCTGTACTTCTTTCACATCGTCTTTGAATCTCCTGAGAGAACTAACCTCGCCTTTCCAAATGATCGTTCCCTCTCTAAGAAATCTGACTTTAGACCCTCTGGTAATTGTTCCATTTGTCGCGTAACACCCTGCGATCTTACCGATCTTTGGTACTGAGAAGATCTCCCTAACCTCTGCATCGCCTGTAACTATCTCTTCATACTCTGGTGCCAATAGACCCAGCATTGCAGCTTCTATGTCGCCTATTAGCTCATAGATGACTTCGTAGCTTCTGATCTCCACATGTTCTTCTCCCGCTAGATCTCTTGCTTTTCTTTCTGGTCTAACGTTGAAACCGATAATTGTTGCATTTGTGGTTGCCGCAAGTTGTATATCGTTTTCACTGATTCTTCCGACTCCAC
>MPLV02147083.1_pt1 | contig 18328 bp, 19 predicted proteins | sample 1617331 | NCBI WGS metagenome assembly MPLV02 (sample SAMN05944802, study PRJNA350692) | marine metagenome | biome: marine; feature: ODZ; material: water; isolation source: 100 m water sample filtered on 0.2 um supor filter | place: Pacific Ocean | collected 2012-04-08 | depth 100m m | reverse complement strand
GCGCAGGCAATCGCAGCCAACTCACCCTCACACCAGAGGAGAAGGCGGGCAATGGCAGGGTGGGCGCGCAATTACAGGCCAACGACACGGGCAGAACCCGCCCAGCCCAAAGCCCCGTCGAGGCTCTCAACCATGCTGACAGCCAGTTCATGTCTCTGCTGACTCGCACCGTGAAGGGCTACGCAGGGCTGGTCACCGATTTCAGGACAACCGCTCAACAAGTCAGTGGGCCTGTAAAAATTGTCGAAATGGGTGCCCAACTAAGCAGCCAGGGGAGTTCTGGACTGGTGCTCTTCGCTGCATTGCTTTCTATAAATCTGGCCGTGCTGAATGCATTGCCACTGCCACTGCTTGATGGCGGCCAACTATTACTACTGCTGATAGAAGGTGTGCGAGGCCAACCAATTCCAGAAAAAATCCAGCTGGCTTTTATGCAATCTGGCTTTTTACTATTAGTAGGGCTCAGTGTGGTGCTGATCGTTCGTGACACCGCTCAGCTTTCGGTGGTGCAGCAACTGATTGGTCACTGATCGAAACCCGTAGCAGGGTCCATAGCTGCAGCCTTCGTCATGATCACAAACTCAACGGAGGCTGGAAAGGTAAACTTGCTCAACGAAACGCTCTCTTTAAAACCGCCGCATGGCTAAAAAGTCAATGATTGCTCGAGATGTAAAGCGCAAGAAGCTTGTCGAGCGCTACGCAGCTAAGAGAGCGGCTCTTATTGCAGCATTCGATGCAGCCAAGGATCCAATGCAGCGTCTTGAGATCCACCGCAAGATTCAAGGACTCCCCCGCAATAGTGCTCCAAACCGCATGCGCAACCGTTGCTGGGCCACAGGTAAGCCACGCGGGGTATATCGCGATTTTGGCCTCTGCAGAAATCAGCTACGCGAGCGTGCTCACAAGGGAGAACTGCCAGGTGTAGTCAAGTCCAGCTGGTAGTTACACAATCTGCCTCTACAAAGGCAGTAATGAAGACTCGTACCAATAAAAAAGAGGGCCTAAGGCCCTCTTTTTTATTGCAAAGCCACTAAACCAACAGGAATCAATTCCAAGGTTCTGCATTAGTTGTCGCTGCCAAGTGTCAGTATGGTGATTGACAAAAAAACATAAGAGCACGTGCAAGGTCAGACACAGTCGGTCTCCTTCGATGGAAGGGAGATACGACTGACCACTGGGCGATATGCCCCCCAAGCCGGTGGTTCCGTGATGATGGAATGCGGCGACACATCCGTCCTGGTAACCGCCACCCGATCTTCAGGCCGGGAAGGTATCGATTTTCTCCCCCTGATTTGCGACTACGAAGAGCGGCTCTATGCCGCTGGCCGCATTCCAGGAAGCTTCATGCGTCGCGAAGCACGCCCACCAGAGCGCGCAACGCTAATCGCCCGCCTTATCGACCGCCCCATGAGGCCCTTATTCCCTAGCTGGATGAGGGATGACCTCCAAATCGTGGCTACATGCCTTTCCCTCGATGAACGGGTCCCAGCAGATGTACTGGCCGTCACCGGAGCCTCCATGGCTACCTTGCTAGCCGGCATCCCCTTCCAGGGCCCGATGGCTGCAGTGAGGGTTGGGCTTCTAGGTGATGATTTCGTTCTAAATCCCAGCTATCGAGAAATCGAACGCGGTGATCTAGATCTAGTAGTAGCTGGCACCCCTAATGGGGTGGTAATGGTTGAGGCCGGTGCAAGCCAGCTACCAGAACAGGACGTAATCGAAGCCATCGACTTTGGCTATGAAGCCGTCTGCGAATTGATTAAGGCACAAGAATCCATCCTCAAGGATCTTGGTATCGAGCAGGTGCATCCAGAACCCCTAGTCGCAGAAACCAAGCTGCCGACTTATCTAGAAAAAAATTGCAGCAAAGCCATCGGTGAAGTGCTCAAGCAATTTGAGCAAACCAAAGCCGAACGCGACAGCAAGCTTGATGCCATCAAGGCAAAAGCAGCTGAAGCCATTGATGGTCTCAAAGAAGACGATGCCGTTCGCAAGGCAGTGAATGCCAATAGCAAAACCTTGGGCAATAACTTCAAGGCACTCACTAAAAAGCTAATGCGTGAGCAAATCATCAAGAGCGGTAAACGCGTTGATGGTCGCAAGCTTGATCAAGTGCGTACGATCACTGCCGCAGTAGACGTACTACCTAAGCGAGTACACGGATCAGGGCTGTTCCAACGTGGACTGACCCAAGTGCTTTCTACAGCAACCCTAGGCACTCCCAGCGATGCCCAGGAGATGGATGATCTCAACCCGAACACAGAAAAAACCTACCTCCACCACTACAACTTCCCCCCTTACTCCGTCGGCGAGACCCGTCCAATGCGCTCCCCCGGCCGCCGAGAGGTTGGCCATGGTGCCCTAGCGGAACGCGCCATCATTCCTGTGCTGCCTGCTAAGGACACATTCCCCTACGTGATCAGGGTGGTGAGCGAAGTGCTCAGCTCAAATGGATCCACCTCAATGGGCTCAGTTTGCGGCAGCACCTTGGCGCTCATGGATGCAGGCGTTCCACTCACGGCCCCGGTAAGCGGAGCAGCCATGGGCTTGATCAAGGAAGGCGATGAGGTTCGGATCCTCACAGACATCCAAGGCATCGAAGACTTCCTTGGTGATATGGACTTCAAGGTGGCTGGCACAAAGGATGGCATCACTGCCCTGCAGATGGACATGAAGATCACCGGCCTACCGGTAGAGACCATTGCTGAGGCCGTAAATCAGGCCCAACCTGCCAGGATCCACATCCTTGAAAAGATGCTGGAAGCAATCGATGCTCCCAGACAAAACCTCTCTCCCCATGCCCCACGCCTGCTGAGCTTCCGAATAGATCCGGAATTAATCGGCACGGTAATTGGCCCAGGAGGTCGAACGATCAAGGGCATCACCGAACGAACAAACACCAAGATCGACATTGAAGACGGCGGCATCGTCACGATTGCCTCTCATGACGGGGCAGCCGCTGAGGCCGCTCAACGCATCATTGAAGGGCTAACCCGCAAAGTAAACGAAGGGGAGGTTTTCAACGGAACCATCACCAGGATCATTCCAATCGGTGCCTTCGTAGAGATCCTTCCGGGCAAAGAAGGCATGATCCACATCTCCCAGCTATCAGAAGCCCGCGTGGAGAAGGTGGAAGACGTCGTAAAAGTAGGCGATGAGGTAACCGTACGCATACGTGAGATCGACAATCGTGGTCGAATCAACCTCACACTCAGAGGCGTTCCACAGAACGGCGAAGAGGCTCAATCCGAACCAGCACCAACTCCTTTAGCCCCTCTCAACTGAGGGGCCGTTGGCCAACTCAAACTTGAAATCCCGGGTCGATATCTTCCATTGCCCGGGCCGACTGCTCACAGAGCTCGCCATGACTATGCCCATGGCTAGCAATCAGACATCCTGACTGACGAATGTCACCAGTGTTGTATTGAAGCGGACGTCCATCAGCATGGCTGAAGCTGCCACCCGCTGCCATCAACACTGCTTCTGGAGCTGCCATATCCCAATCCTTGGGTGCACTCCTACCGGAAAGAGAGACATACAGATCTGTTTCGCCTCGCAGAATCGTGGCAACTTTGCAGCCCACACTGCCCACCGCCTTAGTGCCACCGAGTGCCAGACGAGCCAACAGCTGCTCAAGCCTCTGATCGCGATGGTTACGGCTCGCTACCAGCATCAACTCACCAAGCGCCCGGCGTTTACTGAAGCGCACCGGACTTTGCTGTCCCTGGCGATCCTCACACCAAGCGCCTGAGCCAACCAATCCAAACCAAAGCTCTTCTACCTCCGGTAGCAGTACTACACCCAGCACAGGCCTCTGACGATGAACCAAGGCCAAATGCACTGCGTAATCACCGGTGCCCTGCAAAAAATCCTTGGTGCCATCTAATGGATCGAGAATCCAAAGCCATTCCGCCACCAACGGCTCTCCTTCAGTGAGTTGCTCCTTGGCTGTCTCCTCACTCAACAAAGTCCAATCTGCTGAGGGGAAATTCGCTTCTAGTCCATCCAGCAGCCAGCGGTTCACAGCAAGATCTGCTGCAGAAACCGGTCCCTCGCCGCCATTATCAACACTGAGAGCCCTGGAGAATCCATGAGGTGGCTGTTCTCCTCGGGCATAGGCCCGCAAGATATCGGCAGCACCCCAACTAAGGCTTCTTAATTGCTCTAATAGGGCCTCCAACTTCACACCAGCAGGAAGAACAGGTGCGCTCGGCATCATGAATGGGCGTAGAAGCAACATTGTGAGTCAACGACAGGAACCAGCAGCCGGTGTGCTCTACGTAGTGGGGACTCCCATCGGTCACCTAGGGGACCTATCACCCAGGGCGCGTTCTGTGCTTGCCAAGGTTTCAGCGATCGCCTGCGAAGACACACGTCATAGCGGCCAGATACTAAACAGCCTGGGCGCACAAGGTCATCGCTTCAGCTTCCACCAACACAACACCCAGAGCCGCCTACCCCAGTTACTGGAGCTACTAAATACTGGTCAAAGCCTGGCTGTAATCAGTGATGCTGGACTGCCGGGTATCAGCGATCCCGGCGAAGAGCTAGTCGCAGCAGCCCGCAAAGCAGGGCACGAGGTGATCTGTATTCCCGGCCCTTGTGCAGCAATAACAGCCTTAGTAAGTAGCGGGTTGCCCTGTAATCGCTTTTGTTTCGAAGGGTTTTTACCAACCAAAGGCAAAGAACGACGGCAGCAACTAGTAGCGATCGCCAGCGAAACCCGCACAACCATTCTTTATGAAGCACCACACCGGCTGGTAAAACTTCTGAAAGAGCTGGCTCAACTTTGCGGGGATAAGCGGCCCTTGCAGGTGGCGCGGGAACTCACCAAACGCCATGAACAACAAATAGGGCCAACCATCGCAGCAGCCCTGCAGCATTTCATCGAGCAAAAACCACTTGGAGAATGCACACTTGTACTTGGAGGTGCTCCGATTGCAGTGCCAGCCAAGCAAAGCGACGCGCACTGGATAGCAGAACTAGAAGCCTTGATCGCCGGGGGCATCAGTGCAAGTGATGCAGCTCGCCAGCTAGCCCAAAAATCAGGCCTATCAAAAAGAACCCTTTATGCACTGCTACACCAATCAGCAGAAGAAGAGAGCCAATAACCTCATGAAAACGGCAAACTGAGAAAACCTTCAACGACAACCCCATGCTGCTGCGCCTGCGAGTGCTAACAATCAGTCTTGCCAGCAGCATTCTGCTGCTAGTAGTGCTCTGTCTTGGCGCCCAAAACCTCAATGATCGCCACAATCTCAAATTGGGTTTTGCTAATAGCGCAGCGCTACCTTCTGGCTTTCTGGTGGGGATATCGATCGTATTAGGTGTTTTCAGTGGCGGCAGCACAGCCGCACTACTGCTGCCCAATTCAAGAGAATGAACTCATCCCAACCAAATCAAGCTTTACCAAGGCTTTATGAAGCTTGAGCATCTAGGGCAATAAGCGAACCCTCCAACACCAAACGAGTGATGCCACGAGCCAATAAATAGGAACTAGTTAGCTGGAATATGCTTGTATCGGGAACCTTGATAACCCTTTGACTACGGCCACATTGCCGCTTGGCAGAACGTGGATTAGCAAACAAGCAAAGGGCCTGCCTCTGTTGATCGGCCTCATCAAGCAAACCCAACTCTGGGAACTCATTAAGCGGGCGTACATCAAGTTCAACCGTCTTATCCACCAACATGTAAACGCTCTCAGGTAACAAGCCAGGCAAAAGAGGCTCACAATTAACCGTCGGGCGGTCATTAATGACAACACCTGCTGTCAAAGGGGCCACCTCGTGGAATACCTCCACAACGAGATCCTCACCTATGTCCACCTCGAGATCAGTGTCGGCACCAGACTCCTCTTCAGGATCGTGGCCAAAGTCATCGGCATCATCAAGCGCTAGAGGGCCAGCAGACTCCTCCACCTCGAGCACCGCTTCCGTTTGCTCTTCAAGAGAATTCCGCTTCGAAGTGCTCTGCTCTAGTTGATTCGGCTCATGGTGCTGCTCAGCAATATCGGATTGCTCCTTTAGGGTTGCTTGCTCAACAACCGATACAGCATTTGATATGGCACCACGTCCAGCTCGAGAAGCCTTCAAAGCCTCATATGCCTTAGCCGGAAGGAGTGTTTTAACAGTACGAATAACGGTATTAGGACTGCAGCCGTAGGCTGCAGCAAGGCTTGCAGTGGCTTCACCAGCTTGGTAGCGCTCCAGAAGCTCGTGTTTCTGGCTATCACTAAGCCGACTGGCCGCCATCAGATGCAAGTTCGCAGCGCCTAACCATAAGCGGCCAACGCAGCAATGACTGCCAAAATGGTCTAGTGCTCCCTTAGCTCAGCTGGATAGAGCAACTGCCTTCTAAGCAGTCGGTCGATGGTTCGAATCCATCAGGGGGCGTTCAATCAATCAAAGCAGTCTCGTGAATTCACTGCCTGTCATTCGGCAGAGTTCTATGCGATATGCGCTAAGGGACCTATTAATTCTCAGCAACTATTGAATGTCAGATGAGAAAATCATTTTAAAAAATACAATTCACTTTGACAGCTGGTAATGGGGGCCTTAATAGCAGCAGTTAGGAATCAACCAACAATTAATCATTATCTCGAGATTTCCCTACAGCCTCACAAGCCCAGGCGTTTTTCAATAACAAGGCAATACTCAGCACAAAAAGATTATAAAGATCTTAGATTTTGATTTAAGATCTTTACCTTTGGACCAGCATCCATAGAGCCAATACGGAAACCAATAACATCCCATACAGGAACTCTGACAACATATGCGCATCCCGCCTGAGCGCAATCAAAGAGCCATGATCGACTATATTTATCCTCGTGCCAGAAGCAAAAACCAAATTCAATTCAAAGCTCCTATATGAACCACCCTTACTTGATGTTACGCGTTCACTAATAAGCTGAATAGCATGGACATCATCAAGGCGAAAATGCTGACTACCCCTGGTAAACTTATAAGCAGCATAGTCAAAGATACCCTCTTTCGTTTTAAACCACCAAATCATGCCACAGCCCATCGAAGCAGGCATGAGTGCCATAATTGGCCACCAGGAAGGAGGCGGGCCATCGACTCCATCAACAGTCCAAGTTGCATTACCACCCAAAGTAGATTGAAAAATGATAAAGGTAAAGAATATACAAAATCCTCCGAATAGATAAACCCATAAAGATGTCTCAACTCTTATTTGGTTACGACTAAACCCTGGGCTCTTTACTAACCTATGTGTGGTGAAGTTCGTTCCACCGCCAACCAATGGTGACCACTCAACCTTATAGGCAAGCTCGTCACCAAAGGTCCCCAAGTCGAATTCAGGGCCTCCTCTAAGATGCGAAGTGATTCCATCGAAGAAGCCCATGAATATAATTACATCTTCTTCGACAATAGCTACTGAACAGTGAGTTGCATTAAGCAGCGTAAAAAAATTTTAGCTGGTTCAATTTTTGACAATTATTATGCAACATCCCTCCTCGATGGTTCGCATTCATCCAGGCATAACGAATAAATCAGCTTTCTAATGTTGCTCACTCTGGTGATAGACATCAGCCCTCGAGAATCTGATTAAGGATTAAAGCCAAAACCCCATGCCAAATGGCCGCTGCAGAAAATTCAAGCGTGCCTTACCAGCAGCAAGCCATCTCACAAGAGACGTAGTTGAAGAGGCTGTATACGAAAAACTAACCGCTAGCCATGTGGTGATCCCGCCCAGTGCAGGATGACTGCAATGAAAAAGCCCATCACAAGCCCGATAAACCAACCAAAGCAAAGCATCTGATAGTTGCTCAACCGGAAGCGATGCTGAATTGCCAGTGCGGCTCTTCTATCGAGGGCAATTAAATCCATTCCTTATTTCTACTCCTAGTCACCACGAGCACAATTGGGTTAGCACGCAAGTATTTACCCCTGCTCTGCTTAAAGGGAGCAGAGCAAAAGCTTTCGCCAACACCAACACAGCGTTAAAAGCCTTCAAAACCAATTGCTTTTGCCTGTTTTGCAGCGTAAAAACCTACCTGCTGCTTTTGCTATTCACCATACTTTTGAGAAAGGCTGAATCCAATTACTCCGCGATCAAGCGATAGCAATGCAAGAGGTCTGACCATGATGCCAAATCGCTGCTCACAACGACTACTCAAAGAATATTCCTAGGAGATGGGCAGTCGCATCTTGAGGAACTCAATCAAGGCAAGTGATGCCAAACCAGCCATTGCAAATCTCCCATGCAATATCTCGACTCGGCTTAAACGGGTGAAAGTCATGATGGACAATTCCCTAACAATTAAAGAAGAAACCCCCTAGGTGGTGACCTAGAAGCTCGCTTCCCTCTTGCACTCCTTAATAACGCAAGCGTTGTATCGCTGGCAATAGGTCTATATGCTTTTCAAACGACAGCTCCGATAGTTTTCCCTTCTCACAAGGCACTATCAATAACTTCGCTGCCCGCCCCCACGAGACATACACAGGCCTTTATCGCCTAGGCCGACCTCGCCCTTGGCAGCAGCTTTTTTCTCTAGAGCCTGAAAAGTGAACTCAATAAATCAGTATCTAAGAACACATTCGGCCTAAGGTCAGTGCGCTTTAAGCACAAACCATGAACTTCCTTGCCACAACAGGGCCTTTCGGCATATCGCCTTCTGCTGATCAGCTCATAGTCATCAACCTTTCCGCAATCCTGGTGGGCATCACCTTCAATGCTCCTCAGAAAGTAATCAAATGGGGCGGGGTAGTTATTGCTGTGGTGACTACTAGCTGCGCACTTTGGTGCGGGCACTAAAGAACTTGAAAGCTTCCACCTAGAAGGGGAGGGGGCAGAGTGAAACTCTCTGCAAACAAGGATCAACCGATGCCTGAGCCATTCAAACCAGCTTGATTTTTAGCTAAGCATCATTCCTATTAGCCATCACTAGGCAATGGCTAATAGGTGAATCGGTTTTGAAGAGCCAGGCGCAACTAACATCAGTAAACAGAGGCCAGACCACTTGAGAGAGATAGGAAGCTAGGCATGCGATTAAACCCACTGCAGACTTTGATCTGACCCATAATTTTGAGCTGACCAACCCTCACGATGCCAGACCCAGTAAGAACATATGAGAAGCGGTGAATGACGAAAATAAAAATTCCACACCACCTGAATGAAAAAAGCATTAAAAAGCCCCTCATTCAAGGGGGCTTTTTAATGCTTAGCTAAATAATTTTTCAATCAAGCAATTATCATCAAGTAAATGTTCAGCCACCTGTGCTGGAAAGCTGCCTACCGAGACGATCAAGCACTAGCAAGCCAATGATCAGCATCAAAAGGCCTACAGCAAGAGGAGGACCTACTAATCCACGGGCCACCTCAAAGAAAGTGACAACGGTAGCTAGCAGAACCACGCCAACAAGCCAAGGAGTTCCTGTGCCCCAACCTCTAAGGGAGCCGTAGGAGCCGGATGAGGGCAATACGTATCCCGTAAACACAGCGGCAATGATCACCACGATACAAACGGAATAAAACTGCCACCCGAGAGCACCGGTGAGAACAATGACAGGCGAGCCGAAACTGCCAAGAACTGGAGGCATAACTTTTACCAGCCTTTATTTGAAGGTGCCGAACCTTACCACAGGGAACAAGCTCAAAGCTGGAGGTCGCTAATAATTACAACAAGCACCAAAACCTCCTGATTCTCTAACCGATAATTTTCGGCCTTTAACCTGAGGGCAATAGGATCAGCAATCTTTTCCTTGACGATCCCTGTGCCAAGTAATGTTCATGAATACGCACATATATAGCGCAATTCTTCCTTCCTCCCTAGACAATATTGCCCCACTTACCTATACAAACTCTGCCCAAAAGCTGTCAGCAAGGGTTCAGCAAGCTCCAAAAGATTTGATGCTAGCTTGATACAGCTAGCCAAGAGTTACTCGCTCCAAATCTCAATCCCAATGCAAATATTGATACGCAAATAATACTCTTTTTGAACAGCTACCAACACTTGGACTGCCTGCTGAAAGTTAACTACGCATCAATCTTTTCAAAAAAATCATTTCTAGACAGATTCACCTACAATATTGCCAGTCAAGCGCGTGCAAAGGACCAGGAATTAGTGGATTGGATTAGCAGCTAAAGCCCACTGCCCCAAAAGCTTTACTGGCCTTGCCATCAAGCCATCTTAGGCAGCTTCAAAAGCCAGAAAGAATGACTCATTAAACTTCCCATTTTGGCAAAATTTGCCATCCAGAGCATATCTAAAACCTCTTATTCGGCTTGTAAATAAAATGAGCTACTGATCAAAGAGAAGAATCTCAGACAACTTATATAAGCTTCTACCGTGAAGTTATCTTCTGCTAAGTCAATGCCAATCTGTTGAATGGCAAAGCTGTCATTTAATTGATTGCCCACAGGCACTACTGAGGCTTCCGCCAATCGATCAGGAATCCTCGATAGGCTCACATCTCAGAATCTGTTCGCATGATGAGCCTAGCCGCAACCTATTTTGGTGCCAACGGTTGGTTACTTGAGTTCGATAGCTACAGGGTGTTGCTAGATCCTTGGCTAACTGGCGAACTCTCCTTCCCTCCAGGCCCCTGGTTGCTGAAGGGCACGCTCGCTCACGATTGGGCTGTTCCCGGCAACCTTGATTTACTGCTATTAAGCCAAGGGCAGCCAGACCATGCCCACCCAGATACCCTGCAGCTTCTGCCAAAAGATCTCCAGATCGTTTGCTCGCCCTCAGCGGCGAAGGTTGTGAAGCGCTTGGGATTTAAACAAGTGCATCAACTAAATCCGGGAGAGACCACCCACTTCAGTGCACTAACCATCCACGCGAGCGCAGGATCAATGGTGCCCTCACTGGAGAACGGCTATCTGCTTAAACATTCCGCCGGCAATATCTACCTTGAGCCTCATGGTTTTCTCGACAAGCAAATCGAAGCACAAATAATTGATGCGGTGATCACCCCAGTTGTCGATCTTGGCCTGCCACTTGCAGGGGCTTTTATAAAAGGCCGTCAGGTACTTCCTGAATTACTAAAGCGATTTAAGCCACAAACCGTGCTTGCCAGCACTGCTGGAGGGGATGTTCGCTTTGAAGGGCTGCTAAGCAGGTTTATGCAGATGGAGGGATCTACCGAAGAAATTGCCGCAATGCTTCCTGCTCAAGTGGACTTGATTGATCCAGAGCCTGGAAAACGTTATGCCCTGAACTCGAATCCATCCTTGATTTAATCGCGTATCTCCACTGCTAAAACAAATAGGCATCAAAAAGGTGGCCTTGAGATCATTCAAGTAGCTACTCACATCTAATAATCCCTGCTGGCCTATATGAGATATCTGAACCTATGTACTACTAACCAGCATCAGATCAATCATCTCAAGTCAAAGAACGCCTCTTGCCTCCAACGCCCCAAACCACTTAGAACATGAAGCTAATTCCCATGGCTGTAGTTCTTTGCTCAGAAAGAGCCAAGAAGGTGAATGCTGTTAAGCACACTCACCTGAGATAATGAACGATAAGGATTTGTTGATCACTAGATTCATGAAGACACTTCCCGAAAGGAAGAGGTTGGGATGAGTTCTACACGCTCAGAAAGCACAGACTCAATGATGAAGTGCATATAAAAGGCCTTCATGAGATCAAATAAATATTTTTGAGCCGTGATAGGCACATTTTCAATTGCAGCATCAACAGCGAACATAGCCTGGAGATTAGTGGTGAGATCCATGGTGGAAGTGTCGTTTCAATGCAGATAACCTCTCTACGATCAAACTCTGAAGCTCTGATCTGCATCATTCTTTGCTGTAAGATTGATCACTAATCCAGCTCTGGCCCTGACAAAAGAATCGTTTTGCTGCAGGTAATCTCTCGTGCTCAACCTGAGGATAGGCTCTAAAAGCTGATATCTATAGATCTAAAGCCTTGGCCTCAAAAGCTATTCCCTAATGAGTTGAAATTTACGTCTCCAAATATTGTCGATGCTGATCAATACACAAAATACTCGCCATCGATGAACCATAAACAATAGCCCACTCGCCTTACCAATAGGGAGATTATATTCATTAATGCATTTACCAATAAGTCGTTGAAACCACCATCAATATCTTTCCTCGCCAAACAGGAAGCCCTGGGTTGGATCCTATTTTTATGAATTCAATCTTCACAATAGCTCAAGGAAGCTAACCACCTTCACGAAAAATGCCCACAGAAATAACTTGGGCCAAATTATATTCATACTTTCTCTTTTTGCTAAAATAAATCCAAACGAACTGAGGGACATGCACTGAATTCTGCAAAACCTCAGCAATGCCAACAGGAGAAAATATCTACAAATTAATCTCGAGAAAACAATGCCAGAATCCGCTAATTGAGTCGATAGATCACCAAAAGCGAAGCGAAATAGGTTAAAGGCACAAATACAGACTCAACACCTTTTCTTATCAAATCAAACTTAGAATGCATACCTCTAGAAACGACGCCTGGTTCGGAAATGGAGAATTGAGCTGCTTCTAGTTGGAAAAGTTCCAGCTAATCAGTCCAACCGCTGTCAAGAACCAAAGCGCTACCACAAACGCCCCAAGCGCCCAGCTACCGCCCCTACCGACGGCCCAAAGCCAACCGAAGAGGCCAACCAAAACCACCACAACTTGAACCAAAATGTCATGCTCAACCGGCAACGCAAGCAGCAGCTCTTTGAACATGGATCGCTAGACAGATCACTACTTCCATCATGTGTGATCACTGCCTTTTAGTCAGGCATAAGGCATAGAAGGAAAAATAAAGCTCACTCTGCCCTCACCCCAACAAAGTGAGGCCCAAACAAAGCTCAGCCTGTTGTGATTACCAAATAGTGAAATGCAACTAAGCCTCACCAAATCAATAACCGCGCAGCGATGGTTCTAATTCCTGTCATCAAAGCCCCTGACAACCTTTATTGACCTCATCCAGCATCGCCAACGCATCATCACCACGACCAGCCTGAAGCTGAGTCATGATCAGATCAGCTTGCAAACCAAGTAGCAAGGTCTGGCAGGAATAATTGTCCTGAGCTGCTGCACTGCGTTGCAATGCTTCTGCCCGCAGCAAAGCTCTCTGACATGGCTCTAACCGGCCAGAGCGAAAACATTCAACTACTAGCGAGGTAATTGGAAGCTGAGCCGCACTCGCAGGAGAGAAGCCCAACGGCAGGCAACTAACCAGCGCAAATATTGGCAAGAGTTGCCATCTTTGCTGCTCGAAGCCAAGCAAACAGCTAATCACTACAAAAAGGCGGTGCTTATTGCAGCGCATATGAACACCTCCGCCGATAGTGTCAAGAGTTGGCTTACTGCCTATTCGCCAAATTTTGCCTTGTCATTTGGCAATGAAGGCCTCATCTAACGCGAATTGCCGTGGTGACTTTCGCTAATTAAGTCTTGAAAATCTTGATCAGCTGGCCATAGAAGCCGCAACAGCAATCTCTCGCTCTTGCTTTACCGGATGCGGATCTGCAACTGCAGACCTCAGCACATACTTATTGGCGATCTGTTCTGAAAGGCTGCCCTGGCCAAGACAATCCAAGCAGGTACGAAACCTCAGGTGACTGATGCGCTGAATGCCACTACCTCCACAAACAGGGCAGATAGACATGGCTTGTTTGCCTTTGAAGATCATTTATTTTCACCCCTTTTGGTGGCCGCGATCCCAAAGGCTTCGTTAAGAATTGGGGTCCTTGCTGTCATCAAGGTTTCAGCACGGCTTCAAGGGCTCCCTTCTTCTTCTTCAACTCGCTCAACAACTCCACCGCAGTGAGCTCACTACCAACAGCAATCAGTTCCTGACTAGCAGCAAGCCAACCCACAACCTGCGATGGCCCCAATCCCTGAGATCGCAAGTCATCTAAGCCAGCCTGACCCTCTCGCTTGGCGAGCTTCCTGCCTTGAGCGTCACACAACAAGGGCACGTGTCGATAAACAGGTGGTCGCTGAGACATCGCATCGATCACCGCGAGCTGGGCCGGCATAGCCACAAGCAAGTCCTCGCCACGAACCACCTCACTTATTCCAAGGGTGAGTTCATCAACGACAGTTGCCAAGTGATAGGCAGTAAAACCGTCAGCGCGCCGCAAGATCACGTCCCCACTGATCTCAGAGAACTGTTCGCTCACTCTTAAACGCCAACTGGGCAATCTCCCTTCATGCCATCCCCAAAACAGCTCCAAGTCTCTACAAGTTCCTGGATAAATCAAACCTCGCCCAACTGGTGCTGAAACATCAGCCAGCATTCGCCTGCTGCATCGACAGGCATACAACTTCCCTTGACGCCGAAGAGTCGAAAGGACAGAGCTATAAAGGCCTCTGCGTTGGCTCTGCAAAAACACAGGGCCATCCCAGTCGAGACCCAGCCAGCGCAAATCATGCTGCAGGCTCTCAAGCGCTCCTGCTCGATTGCGAGGTCGATCTAGGTCATCTACACGTAAAAGCCAGGTCCCATTGGCTAAGCGCGCTTGCAACCAAGACATCAACGCCGTACGCAGATTGCCTAGGTGTAAAGGTCCAGTTGGAGATGGAGCAAAGCGACCCCTATAACCCTGATGCCTGAGGCGTTTGCCCTCCTCTAGCTGCTCATGGAGATGATCAGGCAGTTCAAAGGAGGAAACCTTTGAACTAGCTAAGGAGTCCTGCATCAACAAGCCTCCAAAAAAAAGCGGCCTTATTAGGCCGCATTTCTATAACTAAAGAAAAATGATCAACCCTGAACGCGATCTTTGAACATCTTGCCTGCAGTGAAAGCAGGAACGCGCTTAGCAGGGATCTTGATCTTCTGACCAGTCTTGGGGTTAAGACCCTGACGAGCGGAACGATCACGAGGCTCAAAGGATCCGAAACCAAGGATGGAGACCTTCTTGCCCTCCACTACTGAATCAATAATCGTATCGATGGCGGCATCCACCACAAGGGAGACGTCTGTTTTAGTGAGCTCAGTGCGGGCGGCGACGAGGTTGACCAGGTCAGCTTTGTTCATTGGAGAAGGGTGATAAGTACGGAAGCTGTTCAGTGACAGAGCAGAAGACGAAATCCGTCACTGCTATCCCGAATCGCGCTAATCGTATGGACCTAAGCCGCTGCCGGCAACCGAAAGAGGCTGTGGCGCAACGCTTTATACGACCACTAGAAGACTTAATTCACTCACTTACCTGCTCTTGCCAGGCTTCCCAAGGGGCAATCTTCTGTCCACGGAGGAGCCCAAGAGAAGCCCCAGAAGCAAGTGCAGGCCTGACATCTGAAGGAATCCATTGGCGCAGTTTTTCCAGGCTTTTTAACTGACGAGGCCAATGGAAAGTTCGCCGATCCTTCAATGGCGCAAGTTGACGAAACGCTACAGGGATCAACAAACGTCCGCAGAACAGCACATTCCAAGGATGGGGAGCAAACACCACGCAACTGCCTGGTGTGGGGCCAGACGTCCAGAGCAGCCGCATCCCCGCAACAGTGGTGTGTTCTTCAGCAAAACTATCCAGTGAAGTCAACCCAGGCAGGAGATATGCCTCCTGCTCCTGCACCAACACAGGCCATCCAAGTGCATCTTGAAGCGCACGCACCCTGCCATGCCCTTCTCTGCTGGTCAGCAAGATCCGTGCCTGTCGCCCTAAGGAGAGCTGTTCTAAGGCCCCTATGGTCGCTTTCGTTAGCGGTGGACAATCGATCAATACGGGCTCTGGCTCACATCCCAGCCACCAAGCCGTCCCCCCATTGCAATCTCGATTGGGTGGGAACACCCAAAGGCCTTCTCTCAACCGTTGTGGAGGATTGCCCAACTCCAACGCAGGGGGCATCGTCATGACATTGTGAAATAGGCAGAAGTAATTAGTTTGAGTCCAATGCTTTCTGCCTTGCCGCGGATACAGCTGTGAGCAAGGTGCATATCGGCACTCCTTGGCCTCTGGGCAGCACAGTCACAACACGAGGAGTGAATTTCTCCGTGGCAGCGCCCACGGCAGAGCGTATTGAGCTGCTGCTGTTCGCTGATGCGAATAACCCTCAGCCAGAACTCATTCTTGAACTTCAGCATTGCCATCGATCTGGCGACTACTGGCATGTGGAAGTGGAAGGATTGAAGGCCGGTTGTTGTTATGGATATCGGGTATTTGGCACAAATGAACCCGAAGGTCATAACTTTTACCCCTCCAAGGTGCTTCTTGATCCCTGCGCAAGAGCCATCAGTGGCTGGGATGTTTTTCAAAGAGAAGCGGCCAAAGGAGCTTCAGCAAATCTCCAAGCGTGTCTGAAGGCAGTGGTCTGCGAGCGAGAACAATTTGACTTCAAATCTCATCCACGACCTAGAAATGCCTGGAACCGCAGCGTGATCTACGAGCTGCATGTAGGAGGCTTCACCAGCGGTTCAAAATCAGAAGTAGCACCTCAGCGCCAGGGCACCTTCCTGGGATTAATTGACAAGCTTCCCTATCTGCGAAAACTGGGCATCACGGCCATAGAGCTACTACCTATTTATGCCTTCGATCCATCTGATGCTCCCGCAGGGCGAGACAACTATTGGGGCTACAGCCCTCTCAACTGGTTTACACCTCATCCCAAATATGTTGTAGGTGACGATCCACTGCAGGCTCGCCAACAAGTACGCGAACTGGTGGCTGCCTGTCATGACGAGGGCATCGAGGTCTTACTAGATGTGGTTTACAACCACACCACGGAGGCCAACTTCGATGGCCCCACTCTCAGCTGGCGTGGCTTCAGCGAGACCCTCTACTACCACCAAAACGACCGTGGCGAATACCTCGATGTAAGTGGTTGCGGCAACAGCATCGCAGCGAATCGACCCATCGTGATGCAGCTGATTCTCGAATCGATGCGCTGCTGGGCTCTCGAACTAGGAGTTGATGGCTTCCGCTTTGATCTTGGTATCGCGCTAAGTCGAGGCGAAGGTCTAAAACCGCTCGATCACCCTCCCCTATTCGAAGCGATTGAAGCTGATCCAGAACTCAGCGATCTAAAGCTGGTAAGTGAGCCCTGGGATTGTGGTGGGCTCTATCGGCTAAGCGATTTCCCTGCTCAACGCATCGGCACCTGGAACGGCCATTACCGAGATGATCTACGTGCCTTCTGGAAAGGAGACGAAAACAGCGCATGGCGCATGGGACAACGCCTAAGGGGAAGCCCAGATTTATACAAAGGTCAACCAGCTGAGCTGGGACATTCCGTGAACTTCATCACCGCACACGATGGCTTCACCCTCAATGATCTGGTGAGTTTTAACAGCAAGCACAACCTCGCCAATGGAGAGAACAACTGCGACGGAGACAATCACAACAACAGCTGGAACAATGGCATCGAAGGCCCTTGTAGTGACCATGCAGTGATGGCCCTCCGCCATCGCCAGATGCGCAATTTGATAAGCACCTTGCTGCTCTCAACAGGAGTGCCAATGATGTTGATGGGCGATGAAGTTGGCCGCAGCCAGGGGGGTAATAACAACAGCTGGTGTCAGGACAACCCTCTCGGCTGGATGCTCTGGAACCCTGAACAATGCGACATGGATTTACACCTCTTCGTAAAGAGACTGCTAAAGATTCGCCACCAACTTCCAGAACTCTTCAGTCCCACCAGTCACCCCCCAGAAAAGATGCCCAAAGATGTTCAGAAGAATCCGGGTGATCTCTGGTTGCAATGGCATGGCGTAAAAATCGACAAGCCGGACTGGGGGAGCTGGTCTCACACCATCGGCTACAGCCTTAATCAAGGTTCCAGCGGTTCCGTGATGTGGATGGGCCTCAACGCCTACAGCAAAGCCATGCACTTCGAGCTGCCAGAACCAACCTCTCCATGGCATCACCTCCTCGATACAGCACGTCCTAGCCCAGATGACATCTCAACAAGGCCTCTACCAAGCACTGCAAACGAAATCGACCTTGAGAGCCGCAGCATGTTGGTCTTAATAGCGAAGGAGTACGCCCTAAAACTCAAGCTCTAATAGGCATTATCAAGAAAGCGGGCGGCGGGAATCGAACCCGCATCATCAGCTTGGAAGGCTGAGGTCTTACCACTACACAACGCCCGCACTAGTACAACAGACCCATCGCGATAGACGAAGTGGGTCTGCGGTTCAGTGCCCCTGCATTATGACCTTGCGCATCCCCCTTTTTGCAGCTTGATGACATCCACAGCGCTTCAAGGGGGATCACGCCGCCGGCTGATGATCTCCTATGGCCTTGGCGATGCAGGAACCGGGCTGGCAGCAACTCTGCTCGGGTTCTACCTGTTCGTGTTCTTCACCGGGACCGCAGGGCTGCCTGCAATTGTTGCCGGCTCACTGCTGATGGTGATCAAGCTCTGGGATGGGATAAATGACCCAATGATC
>MPLV02083932.1_pt1 | contig 19694 bp, 20 predicted proteins | sample 1617331 | NCBI WGS metagenome assembly MPLV02 (sample SAMN05944802, study PRJNA350692) | marine metagenome | biome: marine; feature: ODZ; material: water; isolation source: 100 m water sample filtered on 0.2 um supor filter | place: Pacific Ocean | collected 2012-04-08 | depth 100m m | reverse complement strand
GGCGAGGTTGTCGAACCGCCCGAGATAACCGTAGAGATCGTGCTGCGCCTTCAGCAACTGGCATCAGCTCCCACCGCCGCCGATGTGCTTGCCTCACTCCCAACAACCCCGCCTTTCCTGGGCGACCTGCAGTTGGAGAGGTCGGGTACCACTGTCGAGACGATCTACGACGAGGTGGAAAACCCCGCCTGGGCCCTGGACCTGACCTTCGAGGGAACCTACGAACTCGACGATGCGAGCCTCGAGGACGGTGCTGCGATGGACGACCACTTCGCCGGCCTGGGTGGCTGGATTGCAGGCGCCCTTGTGCGTCTCGGTGATCTCAGGTTTGACCATGCCGACACGGGCGGCCCTCCGGAGAAGCCGGTCACCTGAGACACCCGAACGATCAGACGCCTTCTGAAATACCACCCTCAAACGGCAACAGGTCGTCGAACCGGGTTGGCCTGTCCTCAGCCTTGGCACCGAAGGCCTCGAGCATGTCCGTTGGCTGCCACATGCCGGCCTGCCATGTGGCGATATGGTCCAGAGAATCCGCGGTGGAGTGGTCCCTCGAATAGGTGATCATCTCCTTGGATCCCCATACCGCCAGCGGCGACCGCGCAGCGATCTCGGCGGCAACGCCTTGAACACCGTCAAGGAGAGCCGCGTGGTCGGCGAACACCTCGTTGACGAGACCCACCGCCTTGGCCTCGACTGCGGGCATGCGACGGCCCGTGTAGGCCAACTCGCGGCAGACACCCTCAGGAATCAGCTTCGGCAGCCGCTGCAGGGTGCCCACGTCGGCGGTCATCCCGATGTTGATCTCCTGAATGCAAAAGAAGGCGTCCTCGGTCGCATACCTCATGTCACATGCCGTCACCATGTCGACCGCTCCACCGATGCAGCCTCCCTGGATGGCCGCCAACACCGGCATCCGGGCCTTCTCAAGGGCCGTGAAGGTCTCCTGGAGGTGCAGAACGTTTGACCGCAGGTTCGCCCTGAGCCGCCCTTTCTCGCCAGCGTCACCACCGCTGCCCTGACCGAACACGGCCAGGTCCATGCCGGCGCTGAAATGACGGCCGGTTGATGCCAGCACGACCACGCGCGCCTCTCCGGTGGCGTCTATCTGGCGCACGAGACGGGGAAGCTCACTCCAGAAGGCAGGCGTCATCGTGTTCAGGCTGTCGGGACGGTTCAACGTGATGGTTGCGACGCCGTCTGAGACAACGGTGTCGAAACATGTGTAGGTGTCGCTCATGGTCGGTGACGCTACCTGGACCATGGATGCTGTTTCGATACGGGCGGCCCCGACCGGTGTCACCTCAGGAGGGTCCGGGCCACCTCGACCAGGTCTGCCTCGGGGCGGGCGCCCATATGGCTGATGATCTCAGCGGCGGCGATGCTGCCGAGACGTGCAGCGTGGTCCAGTGACGCCCCCCGGCTGAGCCCGAACAGAACCCCCGAGGCGTAGAGATCTCCGGCACCGGTGGTGTCGACCACGGCATCCAGCTCATCGGCCTCGACGTGCATACGGTCGTTGCCGGCTACGACAATGGAGCCCTGTGGACCCATGGTCACGAACGCCAACTCCACCTGTTCCGAGACCGCATCGGCTGCGGCCTCGAGCGTGTCGACACCGTAGAGGGAACACAGTTCGCTGGCGTTGCCGAAGAGGACATCCACCTTGTCAGTCATCAACTCGAGCCATTCGTCACGGTGGCGGTCGACGCAGAAGCCGTCGGAAAGCGTAAGCGAGACAGTCCTGCCAGCCGCCCTCGAGATGTCCATGGCGTACCGGATGGCCTCCTTAGCCTCCTCCCTGTCCCAGAGGTAGCCCTCGCAGTAGAGGTGCGAGGCCGAGGCGACCAGGTCCACGTCGATCGAGTCGGTACCCAGGTGGGCCGACACACCGAGGTAGGTGTTCATGGTTCGCTGGGCGTCAGCTGTGACCTGGATGAGGCAGCGGGCGGTCGTATGGCCATCGGTGGCACTGGCCCCCGGAACGTCGAAGCCGACGCCGACGGCCCGCAGGTCGTTCCTGAACACCTCGCCCAGGTAGTCGTCTCCGACCTTGCCTATGTAGGCGGCACGACCGCCGAAGGCGGCTACCCCGACAACGGTGTTCGCAGCCGATCCGCCAGAGGCCTCGACCCCCGACGGCATCACCCCGTGGAGAAAGTCTGCACGATCTGCGTCGATGAGGGTCATCGCACCCTTGGTGAGACCGTGCTCGTCAATAAAGGCGTCCTTCACCGACGCGAGGACATCGACGATTGCGTTTCCCACTCCCACCACGTCGACGGTGTGATCTCCGCTCGCTACCTGCTCGCCTGTCATGCTCACCAATCCGATCGACGGACCGACATTCTGCCCCGGCGGAGGCCCTGTATCCGACCCCGACAGGAGGCCCCCTATACGCTCGGACGACCATGTCCGATCACTGCCTCCCACGTGACGTTCTCCCCCGCCGCTACGACCTCGAGATGAGGCCCGACCTGGAGGACGGCACCTTCTCAGGCTCGGTTTCCATCCGTGTCGAGGTGAAGGAAGAGTCCAGAGGAGTAGTCCTCAACTCTGTGGGTCTGTCGGTGAGCAGGGCGACCATCACCGACTCGACCGGTTCCCGGGACATGGACGTCCACGCCGACGTCGACAACGAGCGCATCACCCTCGTTCCGGAGGGGGGAACCCACTTCGGGGATGCCATCCTCGACCTGGACTTCACCGGCGCCCTCGACGACCGCCTGAGGGGCTTCTACCACAGCACCCTGACGAACTCCGACGGCACCACCGATTCCATTGCTACCACGCAGTTCCAGTCGACTGACGCCCGGCGGGCCTTCCCGTGCTTTGACGAACCCGACATGAAGGCCACCTTCGCCGTGTCCCTGGTGGCTCCAGAGAACCTGCTGGCGATCTCCAACGGAGCCGAGCTGTCCCGGACCCCCCTCGGTAACGGAACCGACCGGGTGGTGTTCGAAGAGACGATCCCTCTCTCCACCTACCTCGTTGCCTTCGTCGTGGGGCCACTTGAGGCCACCGACCCGGTCGACGTCGACGGAACGCCGGTGAGGGTGATCCATCCACCCGGCAGGGGCCACCTGAGTAGCTTCGCCCTGGAGGTGGCCGCCCACTCGCTGCGGTGGTTCCAGGAGTGGTACGACATCGACGTTCCCGGCGGCAAGGTCGACCTGGTGGCACTCCCCGACTTCGCATTCGGGGCGATGGAGAACCTGGGCTGTATCACGTTTCGCGAAATCCTCCTGCTGGTGGACCCCGGTACGGCCACGCAGGCCGAGCTGGAGAGGGTCGCTGCGGTGCTCAGCCACGAGTTGGCCCACCTCTGGTTCGGCGACCTGGTCACCATGGAGTGGTGGAACGGCATCTGGCTGAACGAGGCCTTCGCCACGTTCATGGAGATGAAGGCCGTCGAGTCCTTCCGGCCCGACTGGGATGTTTGGACTGGGTTCGGCTCGGCTCGGTCGGCTGCCCTCGACGTGGACTCCCTGGCCTCAACCCGTCCGATCGAGTATCCGGTGGTGACCCCTGCCGACGCTGAGGGAATGTTCGACCTCCTCACCTACGAGAAGGGTGCGGCGGTGGTGAGGATGCTCGAGCAGTACCTGGGTGAAGAGGCCTTCAGGGACGGCGTGCGTCACTACCTGAAGGCCCACCTCTACGGGAACACCCGCAACGAGGACCTCTGGGAGGCCCTGGAGGAAACCACCGGCGAACCCGTCAGATCCCTCATGGATGGCTGGATCTTCACGGGTGGGCACCCGCTCCTGAAGGGCTCCGTCGACGGTCGTGAGCTAACCCTCACACAGCAGCCGTTCCGCTATGACGGCGTCGACGATGGAACCCGGTGGACGATTCCCGTGCACGTCCGCACGAATATCGGCCGTCAACGCGTGCTCCTGCCACCGGCGGGCGAGGTCACGCTTGCACTGGAGGGCGACCTCCTGACGCTCAATGCCGACGCCTCGGGTTTCCACCGCTCGGATCCACCGGCAACCTGTGACCCGGGCCTGTTGTCAGCGGCTGAACGGTCAGCGGTGATTGACGACACGTGGGCCCTGGTGCTGGCCGGTGCCACGGGCCCTCACCGGTTCCACGCCACAGCAGCCAGGTTTGTCGATGACCGGGACCTGGGTGTCTGGCAGGCGATCGTCCGCGCGCTCTCCACTATCGACCTGGTGGCGCCGTCACTCCACATGGAGTCAGCGGACGCGGCCGGCCTCCTCCTGACGGGTCCACTCGCCAACCTGGGCTGGACCCCGGGAGCCGATGACGACGACAGGACACGACAACTCCGCGGCCTCGTCCTGTCGGCTGCCGGCACGCTCGGCGACGATGCCCCCGTGATTGCCGAGGCCCGGTCACGGTGGCTCGACAACCGGCCCGACGACCCGGCAGTTACTGCGGCCGTCGTCGCCGTGGTGGCCGCCCACGGAGACGACGCGGCCTTCAACGAGTGCCGACGTCGCTTCCTCACAGCTGACAACGCCCAGGATGAACAGCGCCACCTCTTTGCACTTGCAGGCTTTCCGGGCCACACACAGGTTGAGGAGCTGCTCGAGATGGTTCTCAGCGGTGGTATCCGCAGCCAGGACGCACCGTTCCTGATCCGGCAGGCGCTGCACCACCGCCACCACAGGGGCCTCGTGTGGCAGGTGCTCACCGACAACTGGGGCGACCTGACCACGAGGCTTCCGTCGAACAGCATCGCCCGGATGCTTGAAGGGGTGAGGGCCCTCGTTGACCCTGATATTGAGCCCGGGGTCGACACCTTCCTTGATGGGCACCTCGTCCCTCAGGGGGCGTTGATGGTCGCCCAGCACCGTGAACGTCGCCTGGTGAACATGAACCTGGCCCGGCGCCTGTCGGCCAGTTGATCGACAGGTACGCAGTCACCGGCAGCGGTGCACTGCTCCTGCCTACCGCAGTCAGGCGACCAGGCCCTTCGCCCGGGTTATCAGGTCCTCGAGGCGGCGGCGGTCGGGCATGCCCACCAGCCTGTCCACCTCGTTTCCCCTCAGGTCGCAGAGCATGATCGTCGGGATGCTCATGATTCCCAGCGCCGGAGCGACGGTGCGGCTCTCATCCACGTTCAGGCGGGCAAAGTGGAGCAGCTCGTCGGCGTTGGCGTGGGCAAGCTCGTCGAACATGGGATGGATGACCTTGCAGGGTCCACACCACGGTGCCCAGAAGTCCACGATCGTGGCGTGCCCGTCCAGCAAGTCAAAGAAGTCGCCGTCTGTCAGGTCGGTGACCGGCGCCGGACCGACATGCTCCCCACTGTCTGTGGCCACGGCAGCAGAGCGGCCCCCTCGCCTGAATCTAGAGAACACTGACGCTCCTTCTCCCCGACACCCTCAGGCGCCTGTCATGGTGATTCCGGTGGGCTCCAGACCCTGCCGGCGAACATCTCGTCGACGGGGGTGTCGAACACGTGGTTGGACCAGTTGCTGATGGTCTTCATGGCAATCGCCAGTATCAAGTCGAGAACCTGCCTGTCGGTGTAGCCGGCAGCCGTGAAGGCAGCCACGTCATCCTCGGAGGGGTGGCCCTGGGAGGTGATCATCGTCTTTGTGAAGTCCGCCAGGGCAGCGAGGTGCCCATCGGGAACCGGCTCATCACCCCTGATGGCATCGACGACGTCAGTCGGGGCCTTGGACACACGGTCGGCGAGGAAGCTATGGGCGGCCATGCAGTAGTGGCACTCGAAGTGGCGGCTGGCGGTCAGGAATATGACGTCCAGCTCCACAGCCGAGAAACCCGAGCCGTGCCGCAGGGCTGCCATGCCGTTCAGATAGGTGCCCAGGGCCCGGTGAGTTGGCGAGGTTCCCGTACATGTTGGGGACACGCCCCGTGGCTGCCTTGACCTTCGCCAGGCGCTCACCGGCATCCGGTTCAGCGTCCTCGGCCGTTCGGGAAGGAAGCGGGCTCGTGTAGATGGGCATCGTGTTTCTCCGGTCTGTGTGTACGCGTGTGGATGGGTTGTGCACAGGAGAACCCGATGGGTGCCGAAATCATTCCCTTGTGGTTGCCAACCACGTCCTGTCTAGCTGGCGAAGACCCGCCTGCGCCGACTCATCCGGGATCCAGACGGAACGATCCCACACCGTCGACCAGCACGGCGACCAGGCGGTGGGTACGGCCGTTGGGTTCTGTTGCTGTACAGGCGAACTCCTGCCCCGCACGCGAGACACGCAGAACCGGCTCGCATGTCACTGCGTTGTCCACGCCCAGGTCGCTGTCAAGTCGTTCCTCGGCGTCCGAGGCGACCTCGTCGGCCATGACCAGTTCCACCGGCGTTTCGGCGTACACCCGACCGTCTGCACTGGGCCTCGAGACGATTAGCGGGACCGACAACCCGGCGATGGTCGCAGTGCAGGGGACCGGTCCCAGACCATCTGAGGCGAGCAGCGGGCAGGCAACGTCGGCGACCAGTTCCGGATGACCGGGAAGCAGCGCCAGCGGCACGGCCTGTTCGACAGCCTCCACATCGATTCCCGCCGGCTCGGAGGCCCCGCAGGCCGTGACCACAGCCACAGCCACCAGCATGAAAAAGGTGCAGCGGATCAGGTCTGATCCTCGGCGAACTCGAGTGCCTCGCTCCACGATGCGCCACGTTCCAGCAACCCCTTGTACTGCATCACCTGACGGGGGCGGTTCATGCCGAACACGGCCGTCAGGCGACCATCCCTGCCGTAGATGGCGGCGAAGCGTCGCTCCTCGAATGAGCCGTCCACAACGCTCACCTCGTCGTCGGGGCGCGGCCGACCAGCCAGCTGCACCTTCCTGTCGTACTGGTCGCTCCAGAACCAGGGCACGGGTGAAAACGGCTCGGCCTCCTCGTCGGACAACGTCAGCCGGCGGGCTGCGTGAGCACCCTGCTCGACGGCGTTGTCCCAGTGTTCCACCCTCATGACCTCGCCGTACCGCGGGTTGGGCCAGCGGGCCACATCGCCGGCAGCGGTCACGTCCGGAGCGGCAAGGCAGGTCTCATCACACAGCACCCCATCGTCGACGGTCAGGCCTGAGCCGTCCAGCCAGTCCGTGTTGGGGATGACGCCTATTCCGACCACGACGAGGTCGGCCTCAACGACAGTTCCGTCGGACAGACGAACCGACTCAACCCGGCCGGCCCCACACACCTCATCGACGCCCACACCGCAGCGCAGATCCACGCCGTTGTCGACGTGAACCCCGGCGACGACGTCTCCGACCGTGTCGCCGAGCACCCGGCCCATCGGAACCGGCAGCGCCTCGACCATGGTCACCGGAGCGCCGTACCCGACCGCTGTGGCCGCCACCTCGGCTCCGATGAAACCCGCGCCCACGACCACGACCCTCCGGGGTCCGCTCCGGAGTGCGTCCCGGATGGCGATGCTGTCATCGAGGGTGCGAAGCGTGTGGACGCCAGCGAGGCCCTCGGTGCCAGGGAGGGTCCGACAGCGTGCACCCGTGGCTATCAGGAGGCAGTCGTACCCCTCAGCAACCCCCTCGATGTCGATGGTATGTGCAGACACGTCCAGAGCCGTGGCCCGCTGACCGAGGCGCATGTCCAGGTCGAGGCCCGACATGCGCTCAGTGGGGCTCAGGGAAATCCGGTCGACCTCCCAGTCGCCCGCCAGGAGTTGCTTGGAGAGGGGTGGCCTGTCATATGGCGCATGGGGTTCGTCACCTATGAGGGTGATGCGGCCCGGAAAACCGTCGCGGCGGAGGGTCTCTGCAGCCCGTAGGCCGGCGAGTGACGCCCCAACGATCGTTACCGAGTCTCGTACCGGCATTTCGTCAGACATTTCATCTGGCATTTCGTGAACCGGTCGTTCCCCTGGCCGGTGTGACTACGTGGCCGGGTCAGTCCTCGACCCTGATCGCCTGCTTGGGGCAGCGCTGGACCGCTTCGTCCAGCGACGCCCGGCGGTCCTCTCCCGGTGTCTCGTTGAGAACGTAGAGGAAGTCGTCGTCACGCACTTCAAACACGTCTGGTGCAATCTGCATGCAGATGGCGTTGCTCTCACACAGGTCGTAGTCGATGACGACGCGCATGGTGTTCTCCTGTCTGAGGGGTTCCTAGAAGTCAATCACCTGGCGGATCACGTCGGCGTCACCCAGAGCACCGAGGGCCTCGTTCACCTCATCCAGTTTGATTCGACGGGAGATCATGCCATCAAGATCCAACTGGCCAGACTTGTAGAGGCGCAGGAAGCGGCTGAAGTCGGTCCTGACGTCGGCACTGCCGTACATGGAGCCGATCAGGTTCTTCTCGCTGAAGAACATCTCGAAGGCCGACAACTCGAAGGTCTCCTCGGCCCGACCGACACCGACGATGCAGCAGGTGCCACCACGACGGGTCAGGTCAAACGCCTGTCTCATCGTGGTGGGCATGCCGATGCATTCGAGCGTGTAGTCAAAGCCCTCTCCCCCGGTCACCTCTGCCATTGCACCGGGAAGGTCATCGGGCAGGACACCGTGGGTGGCGCCAAAGGCCTTTGCCCTGTTCAGCTTGCCCTCGTGCAGGTCCACGGCGACGATCTCGGCGGCACCGGCGATTCGGGCACCCTGGATCGCTGCGACACCGACACCGCCGGCACCTATAACCAGCACCGACGAGCCTGGTGTCACCTTGGCCGTGTTGATCGCCGCACCTACACCCGTGGTAACCCCGCAACCAACGAGGGCTGCAACATCGAGCGGGATGTCCTTGTCGATGCCTACAACCGCTATCCCGGGGACGATGGTCTCCTCGGCGAAGGTTCCGCACCCTGTCATCGCCCCGACGACCTCATCGCCCCGACGGAACTGCGGCGATGCGCTCATGGCGAAGAAGCCGTTGAGGCACAGGTTCGGCTGGCCGCGCCCCGTGCAGTACGCACAGGTTCCGCACGGTGGCGAGAAGGCGATTATCACATGGTCGCCGGGGGCCACGTGCGTTACGCCGTCTCCGACATCCTGCACTACGCCAGAGCCCTCATGGCCCAGCACACACGGTGGAGGCTGGGGAATAGTGCCGTTCATGGCCGAGAGGTCCGAATGGCAGACGCCGCTGTGGGCGATCTTCACCCTCACGTCACCGGGAGCAATGTCGCGCAGAGTGACATCGTCTCTCAGCACCAGCTGGTCTGTCGGTACCGCCTCCATGATTGCTGCGAACATTAACTTCCCCTGTCTGCTGGGTGGGTCGGCCGACCCCAGATCGTCCGGTGTATCTGCCCGGACCGTAGCGGACGCTCCCATGCCACGAGAAGGCGGCCCGGTACCGTTTCGCCGCCCACTACCTTCATCTCATGGACCTCAAAACCGTGCTCTATGACCATGTCGGCTCCACAGCGGTGATCACCCTCTCAAGACCGGCCCGCCACAATGCGTGGACGGGTCGGTTGCACACGGAGTACCGCTGGGTCCTCCAACAGGCTGAGAACGACCCGGACGTCAAGGTCATCGTCGTCACCGGTGATCCCGCTGGTGGTGCGTTCTGTGTCGGTGCCGACTCCCAGGCCCTTGAGGGCCACGTGGCCGGGGGCGGGTATGTTGCCGGCACCGACGACGACATCCCCACCCCCGGATTTGGTGTGAGCCCTGCATTCGACGCCGACTTCGCCTACCACTTCGGCCTGACAAAGCCAGTGGTGGCTGCCATCAACGGGGCTACCGCCGGCGTGGGACTGGCCCTTGCCTGTTTCGCCGACCTGCGGTTCGCCGCTGTCGGCTCGAAGTTGACCGCTGTCCACGGCAAGTTGGGCCTGCCGGCGGAGTTCGGCCTGTCATGGCTGCTGCCACGGCTCATCGGACTTGGACGGGCCAACGACTTGCTTCTCACCAGCCGGGTGGTCATGGCCGAGGAGGCCCTCGAGATGGGGCTGGTGAACGGGTTGGCTCCGGCCGATGACCTGCTCGCCCACGTGTACGGCTGGATCGACGAGTTTCTCGGGCCGGTTGCCCGCACCAGCCTGGCGGCAACCCGTCGACAGGTGTACACGGATCTTCACGGCGATGCCGCCGGTTCAGTGAACGAGGCCCGGCGCCTCCTCGACATTCACATGGCGGGGTCCGAGTTCGCCGAGGGTGTCGCAGCCCTCAACGAGAGGCGACCGCCGGAGTTTCCGTAGCAAACCGGACACCACCGCAGAGTTCGAAGCAGTGCCCGCCGCAACAACGGAGGCCCGGCCGGTTCAGGCTCCCAGGAACTCGTAGAGCTTCTCTCTGGGCCTTCCTACACAGGCCTCAAGTGGGCCATCTGAGTCCAGGTCTCCCCGGACCAGGACCGGTCGCTGCATCAGCGCCTTGCGCCTTGCCAGCAGTTCAACGACAGCATCGGCGTCGTTGACGTAGTCGTCGGCTACCAACTCCAACTTCTTGAACTGCGAGTCCTTGCGAACCAGGTCCTCGACGGGGCCGTCCAGGCCGGCGGCGACGCGGCGCAGGAGCGACTCGTCGGGAGGCTGCTTCATGTAGAGGACTATGTCCACGTCAACACCCAACTCCTCGGCGACCGCCAAGGCCTTCGTGGACGAGTTTCAATGCGGGTTGTGGAAGACGGTCACGCCTGCCATCGAGTTCTCCTATCTGGTGGTCGGTCCCTCTCAGACCGTACCCGCCATTGGTGACTGCGTCGCGGGATTGACGTGTTTCCTGACAGGCGGCGTCCTCAGACGGCGTCGTTGTCTCGTTCCCCGGTGCGGATTCGGACGAGGTTCCCGACATCGGTCACCCAGACCTTGCCGTCACCGATCTTCTCGGTGCGGGCGGCTGAGACGATGCTCTCGACCACCCCGGTCACGTCGTCGTCACCCACCACGACCTCGACACGGGTCTTGGGGGTGAAGAGCACCTTGTACTCGGTGCCCCGGTAGGTCTCGCTGTGGCCACCCTGGCGGCCAAAGCCCTGCACCTCGCTGACGGTCATGCCCTGCACCCCGAGTGCAGCGAGGGCGTCTTTCACCTCGTCCAACTTGAATGGCTTGATAACTGCTGTGACCAGCTTCATGTGTGGGTTCCCCGTTTCGTGTTTGTTGTGCCCGCCGGGGGCGGGCCTGACGTTGCATTGCAAGTGATACAACACTCGTATGTATCACTTCAAGATGCAAGTATCAGGTCCCACTGAGCCAATCTGTGTTCTCTGTATTGATACAATAGTCACACATGCAGTCTCCGACCGTCGTCCATCTACCCGGCCCGGCAGGGCGCACCAGACAGATGGTCCTACGCCTCGACGCCGATGCCGCCATCCCCCTGTTCGAACAGCTCAGGGCCCAGCTCTCGGTGATGGTCGCCGTCGGCCGGCTGGAACCAGGTAGCCGCCTGCCGACCGTCCGCTACATGGCCACACAGCTGGACCTCGCACCGGGCACTATCGCCCGCACCTACCACGAGCTCGAGCGTGACGGCGTCCTCGAGGGCCGGGGCCGTAGAGGCACCTTCGTCGTCGACGAGCCCGCCCACTCCGAACCCGTTCAGGAACGCCGGGAACGCACCCAGACGGCCGCACACAGATTCGCCTTCGAGTTACGGCAGTTGGGGGTGGGCCCCGAGACCGCCCGAGAGGCCCTCGACGCGGCTTTCCGTGAACTCGAGGACTCCGAGATGGGTTCCGGCGCCTGACACGCCTGCGATCAGGTAGCCACCCTGATCGTTCCCACCGCGGTCCCGGCAACATTTAGGACAGGGTCGTCGTGACCTTCGTTCATCCTTCCCAACGTGCCCAGGATCCACTCCATCGCCATGCCCGAGGCGCGACTGGCACCGTCCCTGGCCTTCAGGGCGATGCCCAGGCCATCATCGGGAACAGTCCCGCAGTAGACGCCCTCCGCTCCGGTCTTCACCACCGACCCACCGGTCGACTCGGCTATCAGGCGCGTACATGCCCTACCTGTCCCCGCCACAAGAAACGGTTCAGACCGCATCGCAGAGAGGAGCCGATGCTCGGCGGAGCCAGCCGGACCACTACCCATCCGTGCCCACCCGTGGGCCAGGCGTGCAAGCGGAACCTCCCACACCGGAATGCCACAGCCATCCACACTCGGGACCTGATCCCAGAGGTCTATTCCACACCACTCCTCCAGAGCCGGCGTGATGTGGTCGCGCTGTAGTGGATGGGACGACTCCAGATAGCCGCTGAACGGAACCCCCTCGTGGCGACACACCGTAAGAAAGCCGGCGTGCTTGCCGGAACAGTTGCTGTGCGACGCATCAGGCTCGGCTCCAGACCGGGCAAGGTCGACAGCAGCCGGTTCGTGAAGGGGTGGATGTGCACCGCACTCCAGGTCATCGGGGGTGGCACCGACGAGTTCCAACCATCGGACGACAGCCGACACATGATCCGGTTCCGCATTATGGCTCGAACAGGCGAGGGCCAACTCACGGTCTGTCAGGTCAAATGCATCTGCAGCACCGGTCGCAACCAGTGGAACCGCCTGGATCGGCTTGGTCGAGGACCGCGGCAGGACCGCCCGGTCAGGGTCTCCCCATGAGTCGACAACGGTTCCACCTGCCGACACGACCACAGCGTCGAGATCGTGGACACTCTCAACGACGCCACCCCTCGTCACCTCGACCCTGATGGCACCGCGCGAAGCGGTCATTCAGCGTCGTCGGCGCGCAGGCCCGCTATCTCGTCGCTCAGCCGGGTGATGGTTCTACTGGCGGTAGTCACAAAGAGAGCCGGCACCAGAGCATGCACAGTGCAGGCGATCGCTGCACCTGCCAGGGACACGGCTGACCTGACAGCACGTCCAAGGTGTTGCCCGTAGGTCTCGCCCACCTCCGCCGGGTGCTCGGTGAAGAACCGCTTCATGGCCAGCCTCAGTGGGTGACGGCCACAACCGCTCCCGCCGTAGCCTTCACCAGGGCCTTGGGGGCAACCGGGAATACCGAATCCGGGGTACCGGCCGCAGCCCACACCTCGTCGAACTCGAGCAGGGTCGGGTCGACGACCGTGCGGAGCGGTACCGCATGACCCAACGGCGGTGTGCCACCGATTGCGTACCCGGTGGCTGACCGGACCTCAGCTGCGGCGGCTATGCGAACCTCGAGGCCCAGGTGGGCAGCCAGCAACTCCTCGTTGACGCGTTTGGCCCCGGAACACAGAACCAGCACCGGCCTGACGTCTGCCATGAAGACCAGCGACTTTACGATCTGCCCAACCCCACAGCCGACAGCCGCGGCTGCATCAGCTGCTGTACGCGTTCCGTCCGGGAACCGGTGCACCTCGACGGTCAGCCCTGAGGCCTCGGCCTCACCTGTGAACCTCTCGATCGCATCGCTACGGGACATCGGTGGTTCTCCGTGTGGACTTTCAGTGTGAACTGGATGGGTCCCGACACCCTACGGCCTCCGGGGCCCCGCACCCCAGCCCGGCTCAGCGACGACGGCCCCGCCTGTCGCCGTGCCCCCGACGTTCCCGCTCTTGTTCACGGCGGCGCTGGTCCTCGAGTTCAGCGCGCAGTGCCCGGTAGCGGTCAACCCGCCGGCGGTCCATCCGTCCATCGGCAACCGCTGTAGTGACCGCACAGTCAGGTTCTGTGTCATGGGCGCAGTCCGAGTACCGACAGGTGGCGGAGAGTTCCTCCAGGTCACCGAACACACGGTCGAGGGCCTCCTCAGAATCCCAGATTCCTATCGAGCGGATCCCGGGGGTGTCGACCAGCAAACCACCGCCCGCGAGCCTCACGAGCTCGCGACTCACCGTCGTATGTCGACCCCTCGAGTCGACCGAGCGGACCTCACCGGTCTCAAGAAGTTCCTCGCCGAGCAGGGCGTTGACGAGCGTCGACTTGCCGGATCCTGATTCACCGAGAAGGGCAACGGTCCGGCCCTCTCCGACCATTGCCAGCACAGGCTCAAGTCCGGTGTCCCCTCCCGAACCCAGCCCCACCACCAGCACCGGCACCCCTGGTGCAACCGCACCGACAGTCGCCGTGACGTCATCAACAGGAGCGCCCCTCTTGTCGGCCTTCGTGAGCACGACAGCCACCTCGGCCCCGCTGTCCCAGGCCACCACAAGGAACCTCTCGAGGCGACCGGGCGGAAGTGGTCGATCCAGGCCGTGGACGATCAGCACGACGTCCACGTTTGCAACGAGGACCTGCTCGACCACCTGCTCGGATGGATCTCGCCGCGAAATCGTGTTGGAGCGCGACAGCACAGACGAGATCAACAGACCAAGTTCCGGATCGTCGTCGAGGAGAACCCAGTCTCCGGTGGCCGGTGCCGTCAGGTCCTGGGAGCGCTGAGAGTCCGAGAGAACCCGTACCCGCCCGTCAGCCGTGGCCACATCACATTCACCCCGGTCGACCCGGACGATTCTGCCGAGCCGTTGGTCACCGTCGGGGAGGTCGCCGGACCAGCCGTAGGCGGAAAGGTCGATGCTCATGGCCCCCGATGCTAGGTGTTGAGCACTTCTAGCCCAGACGGAGGGTCTCGAGGGGCTCCAGGCGGGCAGCCTTGGTTGATGGGTAGAGGCCCGCCACGACCGCCACGGCAACCGAGAGCATCGCCCATCCGACAAGGCCCACAACAGACAGCACCATCACGTACCCACGCAGTTCCGCCGTCAACCAGACCACCCCGGCTCCTGCGGCCGCTCCTAGGATGCCACCCAGGACACCGACGACAAGGGCCTCCAGCAGAAACTGGACCGCGATGGTTCCGCGGCTGTGGCCGAGCGCCCTCCGGATCCCGATCTCGGTGGACCGCTGAATGACCGAAATGGACATCACATTGGCGATCCCGACACCTCCCACGATCAGCGCCAGACCACCCATCATCTTGGTCAGGTTGTTCAGGTTCTCGTCGACCTGTGACTGAGCGTCAAGCAGGTCGGTGGGAACCGAGGTGTTGGCACCGTCGGGGCCACCGAGGCTGATGACCGTCGGAACCTCCTGAGCCACCAACTTCGTGTTGGTCGGCGCCCGAATGTACAACCGGCTGGGATCGCGGGAATCCAGGCCGAGGTCCTCCTCGGCGTTGGCGAAGGTGAGGAAAACCGCAGAATCCATGGAGGGCTCAAGTAGTACGTAGTCGAGTACGCCGACCACCCCGTAGTCGATTCCGTTGAGTTGGATGGTCCTTGCCTCTCCGCGCAGATACCCGTACTCGTCAGCCAGGTCGCGGCCGATGACCACCACCCTCGCGGCGGTCGACACGTCGAAGTCGTTCAGGAACCGCCCGCTTGCCAGGAGCACCTCGAGGGTCTCGGGAAGGTTCAGACCGGTGGCTATCACCGGCACTGGGAACGCCCGGTAGAAGTCCTCGGCTTCCTCGAAAGGAAGTGTCACGATGTCGGCCATCTGGAGTGTGCCTGTCACCGATTCAACATCGGGAAGCCGGGTGACCCGCGCGGCCGCATCCTCGGGGATACGAGGGTCACTGCCAAAGCCACCCAGCGAGCCCTGTGCGTTCGCAACAATCAGGTCAGTTCCCAGGTCCGAGAGGACTGCCTTGAGGTGACCCTTAGAACTCTCGTTGATCCCGATCGCCGACACGATGGCAGCCACACCAAGAATTGGTCCGAGCATTATTAGCGCCGTTCGTACCTTGCGGGCACGAAGGCCACCGAGGGCGACACCGGCCAACTCCCATAAGCGTCTCACCGGACGCCCTCATCAATATCTTGATGTTCATCAGCCACGATGTTTCCATCAAGCATTGTGATCCGGCGTTGCGTCCTGGCGGCCACCCCCAAGTCGTGGGTCACGACGCAGATAGCTCGCTCAGGTGACTGGAGGTCAGCGAAAATTTCCATCACGTTGGAAGCATTTTGGGAGTCAAGTGCACCAGTCGGCTCATCAGCCAGAACCATGAGGGGGTCCGTGACAATGGCCCTAGCGATGGCGACCCGCTGCTGTTCACCACCCGACAACTGAACTGGTATGTGCCCGGAACGACTGCTGAGGCCGACTTGTTCGAGGGCATCAAGAGCACGTCGATGCCGTTTACCTGCTGTCAGGCCCCTATAGAGGAGTGCGGTCTCAACATTTCCAACGGCCGTCAGATGTGGGATCAGATGGAACTGCTGGAACACGAAGCCAATGGCTCCACCACGCATCCGGGACCGCTCGGCGTCGCCCAGATCGGCCATGTCGGTTCCCCTGATCCGTACGACACCACTGGAGGGAAGGTCCAGTACGCCGAGGAGGCCGAGAAGGGTCGACTTTCCCGAACCTGACGGTCCGACTATTGAAAGGAAATCACCCGCCCTGATGTCAAGCGATACATCGCGCAACGCGTGGACCTTTACTTCATCTCCAAATACCCGTGAAACACCATCCAGCGACAGCAGGACCTCGCTCACCTGAGAATCCCCCCTGACCATCTAGACACTCTCAGAAGACTTGGAGTCACGATCGGTCAATCTCGAGGATCACATACTCGCCGACTGACAGGCCTGAGATGATCTCCACATAGGCACCGTCCAGCATGCCCGTCTGGATGCTCCTGCGTTCGATGACACCAGCCGGCGTCACCACGCGGACCTTCTTGTCTCCGCCATCTGACAACACGGCGGCGATTGGCACGACAACGGCATCGACCGATTCGGCGACCACCACGTCGATCGTCACCACGGCACCATCGACACCGACCAGGTCGCCATCGGTCTGGACAACCCCTTCATAGGTCTCGTTGCCGCCTTCGCTGGTTGCCGAGTCGTCAATCTCATAAATGACCCCACCAACCTCCTGGTCGCCGGCGTCCATGTTGACCGTAACTACCTGACCCGTGTCGAGTTTGGCCCGGTTGGTTGGGCTGGCGAACAACTTCACGGTGAACGTGGGTTCAGTGAGGGTCAACAACGGGGTGCCGCTCTGGAGGAACTGACCGGCATCGACATGAACGGATCCGACCCTGGCCGGCCACCGTGCGACGACCATGTCTCCTGGAAGGAACACCACGTCGTCTGCAATGGTCCGGATCGGTATGTCGACCGAAGTGTCACCGGCGCGCAGGATGGTAGTTCCGGTCAGCACCTCGAAGTCCTCACCGGCCCTGGCACTTCCACCTACCGAGTAATTGATCGAGGTGTCAACCGTCGCTGCCTGATCGGCCACGACAGTGACGGCAGTGGTCACACCCTCAGACACCCGGCCTCCACCTGCCAGGGTCAGCTCCGGCAGGTCGGCTGAGGCAACCTTGACGGTCGCCTCAAACCTGTGGCTCAACAGGTAGTCGCCTCCGGGATCGTCGAGAAGGCGAACCGTGATGGTCTCATCCTCCTCGACCAGGTCGTCTGGTCTGAGTTGGACGGTGATCGTCACCGACTCCTGGCCGGCTCGCAGGATGACGTCGCCGTCGGGCTGGTTGTAGTCGGATCCAGCCGTTGCAGATCCGACAGTTTCGTAGAAAATCTCAAGGTCCTCAACCAGCGGATCAGGTGTCTCGACAGTAAATGACGCCAAACCCGACTCAGGCACCGTTTCGCTGTCGGAGCGGAGCACCAGCGTCGGCGCATCGGCCACATCCGGGTCGTCGATGATCACCACTGCGGTGTCCCGGTCACCGATCAGGTAGCGGGAACCCTGAGCCACCCGGAGTTCCTCGCGCTTGGCATCGAGGCTGTACTCCAGCCTCTGCTGTTCATCGAGGAGTGCGTTCACGGAGGCGTCGGCCGTCGCCAGCGTGTCGGCGAGGTCGGCCCCGGCAACTCCGAGCAGGAAGCTCAGCCGGTCGTCCTCACGTTCGAGTGCGGCGACGGCGTTTCGGCTGGTGTCGACGGTGTCTCTGGCTGTCGTCAACTCCGATGAGACCTCGAGAGCCGCTGACAGTGCATCGTTGTAGGCGTCAAATGCCTGGGTACGGGCAGCAACGGTGATTCTTTCCGCATCGAGATCGTTGTTGGCGGCTTCGAGGGCCTCGTCGAGTGAGATCAGGTTGGCAGCCTCAGCCGGTGTCACGTCCGAAGTTACAGTCTGGACGAGAGTGATGATGCCCTTGTCCATCAGTTCCTGTTCCACGTCGGTCTTTTCCTGTTGGCGTGACTCCAGGCCGCTCACCTCAGCCTCCGCATCGGTGAGGTCCTGTTGAGCCTCGGCCAACTCGCCAACCAGCTCGGAGCGGCGCTCGACCAGGTCGTCGATCTCGGCCTGCAGGTCAAAGACCCTGAGGTCCTCGGGAGCAGTCTCGGAGGTGGCGATCTCGTCAACCAGGTCGGCCTGCCTCTCCAACAGGACGCTGATGGCCTCCTGGATGTCGAAGATGAGCAGGTCCTGTGAAGCAAGGTTGGCGGCCTCGTCAAAGCTGCTTGAGACAGTTACCTCCAGGTCCTCGTTGGCCTCACGGAGGTCATCGACGAGGGTGGACACCACAAGGGTGGCCGTGGTCGACCCGGCGGGGATCACGACAGTGTCGCCGATGCCCTCGTAGTCGTCTGTTGTCACGTCGCCGCCTATGCGGACAGCGACCACGAGGTCGCTCGTCGGCACGGGGTCGGCGACAATCGTGAACGCCACCTGCCCGCCCTCGGTGATTATCGCATCGGCCACCAGCACCGTTACAACAGGTGCTCCGGTGGAATCCTGGGCGGTGCTCCTCCTGGCCTTACCAGCTGGACGGGATGCAGCACCGATCTGGACCGACACGGCGTTCACCGCACCGACCGAGTAGCCGGCGGGGTTGGACTGCAGGGAGACCGTCACCACCTCGTCTACCTCGGTGGCGGTGCTCCCGTAGTCGTGATCGGCCTGCCATTCCGCCAGGCCACTGCGTGTGTCCTCGGTGTAGTAGCGGTCCACTGTGCCGACCGTGTAGCCGACCTCGCTGAGAATCATCTCAAGCTGAAGGACGTCGGGGCCATCTGAGCCCACGTCGAGTTGCCTGTAGAAGTCCATGTCCCCGGCGACGGCGACAACCCTTCGCCCGTCAAGGCTGAACAGGACATCGCCGACCTGGACGGTGTCGCCATCGGCAACTTCGAGGCCGGTTATGCGACCCGATGCCGCCGAGTTGATGGTCCGGAGCTCATCGCGCCGAAGTTCGCCCCGGACGGTCAGTTCCTCAGTGAGGGTCCTGGTGGTGACGGCCTCTGCTATGGCCCTGTCCCGCAAGGGATCAACAGCTGTACCGCTGTCATCCCATGGCTTCCACACGGTCAGGGCAGCCACTACCGCAGCAGCCACCGCCAGTGCGAAGATTCGCACAACCAACCCGGCCTTCATGGTCGCCTCCCTAAAGATTTCATAGTCACTACTGAACGGATCAAATCAGCCTCCACTGCCACCACCCTGACCAGCTCCAGGTGGAGGACCAGGTGGAGGACGGCCGCCACCAAAGAGGTTGACTGCACTGGCACATTGACCAATGTCGGCACTGTTGATCTCCTCGGCAGCATCACGAAACAGTGAGCGTGGACTGAGGGCACCCGTCTCGTCGGGCATGGGGTCATCAATCTCCCACCCCTTGCCCCGCAGGCAAGTTACGACTGCGAGCACTTGCTCATTGTTCTCACGGACCTGTTCAGGTGAGCGCTCTTCTCTAGCTGCCCGGAACTCCTCCACAACATCAGCAATTCCACTCTCCGCGTTGCAACGCTGAATGGCCTCGATATATCCAGCCTGGTTGACGGGGTCGTCATCATCAGAATCCCCACCGGGAGGACCCAAAAAGTTGAAGCCCTCTGCTGAGAGACAGTCATCGAAGGCTTGTCTTGTGCTTTGGAATGCTTCCCTAGGATCCTCTTCTTCAAGTGGGATGGTGTCCTTGGTTGGCTTGGT
>MPLV02051497.1_pt1 | contig 20211 bp, 17 predicted proteins | sample 1617331 | NCBI WGS metagenome assembly MPLV02 (sample SAMN05944802, study PRJNA350692) | marine metagenome | biome: marine; feature: ODZ; material: water; isolation source: 100 m water sample filtered on 0.2 um supor filter | place: Pacific Ocean | collected 2012-04-08 | depth 100m m | reverse complement strand
GGACACGCTCGACTACCACTCGTCTCCAGAGGAGGCGGCCCAGACGGCTCAACGCGCCGGGATCGCCACCCTCGTACTGACCCACTACGTGCCGGCCATCCAGCCCGGTGGGGGAGACGACTGGCGTCAGCTCGCCGCGGCCCACTTCGACGGCAGGATTGAACTGGGCGACGACCTCCACCGGGTCGAGGTGCGCCCGACCTGAGTCGCCCGACATGGTCGTGGATGTAGAGATCAGTGACGCTGGGATCGCTCAGACCAACCTGAAGGCCAACAGGAGTGCTCTTACGGATTGGGAATGAGGGTGGCGCGAAACCCCTCGGCGACTTCTCGCAAGGTACAGGCCCGCCGGCGACCACCTCAGTGAACTTCGCGCGACTCGTCGATATTGCCGACGTGTTTCAACTCACGATCCAATACGACGTCCGTCTCGCCCCGGCAGGTTGATCGACAATCTTGCTATACGTGCGTGCCTGATTTGAGTAGCACGATCAACTGTCGGGAGTCCAGCGCAACGGGCCGAATACCAGGTCGACGAGAAGGCCGCCCGGGAAGCCTGCGGCAACCTCGGCGGCCACACCGAAGTCTTCTGGCTAGCGGGTGTCGAAGAGCTCCTCGAAGAGGGCTACCGCATCGAATAGGCACAGAAGGCGGCCTAGTAAGAAACCTTTTCCGACCTGCTGGTTTTATCGGAAGGACCCTGCACTGTAGAGGGCATGAGCGCAGCGAACCTGGCGACGGCGAACCTCCGTGGGGCCAACCTCTACCAAGCCAATCTTGAAATAGCGAACCTTCAGGGGGCTTTCGCTGACAACGAAACCGTGTGGCCCGACGAGTTCGACCCCGAAGCCGCTGGAGTGATCTTCAAACAAGACCCTGTGACCCGACCCCCCTTGCTTTGGAGTAACTGGCATCCCCATTTGACTGGGAGGGTAGTCTGGCCGACCTCACTAGGAGTATCCGATTAGCACTACGACTATCGTGGTGTAAGCGTTTTCATGACAAGGGGTGATGATGGCTGAGGTTTCCCTCCAGAACCTGGAGAAGGTCTATCCCAATGGCTTCCAGGCCATATACGACCTGAACCTTGATATCGCCAACGGCGAGTTCTTGGTACTCGTGGGACCATCCGGTTGCGGCAAGTCCACTGCGTTGCGCATGGTCGCGGGGCTTGAAACGATCACGTCGGGAACTCTCACGATTGCCGGTGAGCCTATGAACGACGTGGAGCCCAAGGATCGCAACGTTGCCATGGTGTTCCAGAACTATGCCCTCTATCCACACCTGGACGTGGCCCGAAACATCGGATTTGCTCTACGCCTGTCGGGAATGCCGAAAGCCGAAATCGAGACAAAGGTGGGAGAAGCAGCCAGAATATTGGAGTTGGAGTCGCTGCTCCACAACAAACCGGCACAACTGTCGGGTGGTCAACGCCAACGGGTAGCTATGGGTCGCGCCATAGTTCGCGACCCAGCGGTATTTCTCATGGACGAGCCGTTGTCGAATCTGGATGCCAAGCTTCGGGTCCAAATGCGTGCCGAGATCGCCAGGCTCCACAGACGTCTGGCAGCTACGACTCTTTACGTCACCCACGACCAGGTGGAAGCCATGACCATGGGTGACAGGGTGGCTGTAATAAAAGATGGAGTTCTCCAGCAAACCGATGAACCATCGGCTCTCTACGACTCTCCCGACAACGTGTTCGTAGCAGGCTTCATCGGTGCACCGGCAATGAACCTGCGCCGAGGACATCTCAGGTCAGTAGATGGTGACTGGACTATCCAACTGGGCCACAACCGACTTCCTCTCGCTGACTCTGTTCTGACTGAGCGACCAGCCTTGGCTGGCTACGACGGTGCCGAGTTAGTGGTCGGCATCCGTCCCGAAGCCATGGAAGACGCCTCCCTGTCGGACAACAATGCTCCGCGCATAGTCGTGGACGCCGAACTGACCGAAGCCCTCGGATCAGACATGCTCGTGCACTTCCACCTGGATGCAGCGGCTGTTGACACGGGCGACCCTGATGTGCTTGATGACCTGGAGGACGCAGCGCTCATGATCGCCAGGGTCGACCCACGCAGTCCCGTCAGGTCAGGTAGTCGAATCGAATTGACCGTCGACACCAAGCGACTCCACTTCTTCGATCCCAAGACGAACCTGGCCATCCGCTCCTGAACGCAAGATCGGGGACTCTCAGGTATTTGGAGTCGTGGCCGGGCAGAGCGGTGATCCAATCTCAAGAACCAGTCGTGCCTCAGTCACCTTCCGTCCCCCCTAGACCGTTGGCCATCACCTCGTCGATCTCCACGAACCGATTCTCCTGAATGGACAGCTGCGCCGCTACCCCCACCGCAACGGACCAAAGCCCCTCTTCCAAGCCACTTTCAGGTCGCATCATTTCTAGAACTGTCCTACGAAAACGCTTGTGCTCGACAAACGATGAGCCGTGGTGGAGGCCCTGATAACCAATACCCGAGTCCTGCACGTGAACCTCTTGGATATCACCGATTCCGTGTTTCCCACGGATTCCGGTTCGTAACACCGACTCTGGAACCAGGGCCTCCACCTTCCCGAGATCCCCGACAACCGAGACTTCCTCTTGGTTGCGGGTGGCTTCGGCGAACATACACAGGTCCAACACTGCGCGAGCTCCCGAGTCGAAATCCACTATCACATATGCGTTGTCAATGACGTCGGGAACCCGTCCCTGGTATTCCTCGTCTAGGTGGTTCACATCCTGGGCTCCCGAGGCCATGACACGCAATGGTCTGGCTCCGGTGATGAGGTTCATGAGGTCAAAGAAGTGGCAGCACTTCTCAACCAGAGTCCCGCCTGTGTTCGCCTTGAAGCGGTTCCAATCACCGACCTTCTCAAGGAAGGGAAAGCGGTGTTCGCGGATTGCGACCATGCGAATCGGCCCGACTGTTCCGGCCATCACGGAGTCGATGAGGCTGGCAATGGCTGGCATATACCTGTACTCAAGACCGACCCAGACCACTGCGTCCGAGCCAGCCGCTTCGATAACTCGGCGACAGTCGGAGACCGTGGTGCACAGCGGCTTTTCAACGAGGACGGGCAAGCCAGCCTCAATCACGTCAAGGAGGACGTTGACATGGGTCATGTTCGGTGTCGCTACCACCAGGGCGTCGCATCCCCCGGCCTCGAGCATTGAGTGGTGGTCACTGAATTGGACAGCATTAGGAACAAGAGTCGCAGCAGTGCCAAGCGAGCCGGGGTCCGAGTCACAGAGTGCAACCACCTCGGCACCGTCGAGTGCCAGCAGGTTGTGGATGTGCTCAACGCCCATCATCCCTGTTCCGATGACGCCGTAGCGAAGTGTGCTACTCAAGGTAGTAGAACCCCTTGGGATATCCGGATAGACGAACACACGTTGTTACCACCCAGCCTCATGACTTGACTGAACCGGCCAACAAGCCCCTAACGAAGAACCGTTGCAGGGTGAAGAACACCACTAGTGGTACGCCCGCCTGCACGAACGCTCCAGCCGACAAGAGGTGTTCGAGCCGTCCGAACTCACCCGACATTGAGGCGATCTTGATCGTTGCTGGGTAGGCGGATCCATTGGCTCCCAGCATGGTTAGGGCCACCAGATAGTCATTCCAGGTCCACAGGAACTGGAAGATCGTGAATGCTGCCAGAGCCGGCACGGAGAGGGGTACCACCAAGCGCCAAAAAATCGTGAAGTGATCGGCACCGTCAATGCGTGCGGCCTCAAACAGTTCCCTTGGAAGTGCCGATATGTAGTTGTGGAGCAAGAAGATGGCAAACGGCAGAGCGAACGACGTGTGGGTTAGCCAAACGGCGGTGGCACTACCAGCCAGGCTCAGGTCTGGAAAGAGGGTGACCACGGTGCCGGTACCCGGAACGGTCCAATGAGCACCACCGGCGAATAATTGCAACAGAGGTAGCAGGGCCACCTGGTTAGGGAGTGCGAGCAGGGACACGGTAAGGATGAACAGCCATTCACGGCCTTTGAAGGGAATCCACGCGAATGCGTAAGCTGCCATAGCGGCAATGGCTATCGGAATGACCGTGGCTGGTATCGCGATCGCGAAGGAATTGACGGTGGCAATGGCCAACCCGCCGGTCTGCCTTCCGGACTCAAGGACATCAAGGTAATTGTCAAACGTCCAGCCCTCCTTGCCGATGGACGCCCACCAGCCATGTGCTCGTTGGGCATCTCGTGGTCGAAACGAGTTCAGGAACAGACTGCCGCTAGGCACACTCCAGACAAACACCAGCAGCCACAGAATCCATGTGGGAAGGGCTCGGAGGAACCCGTAAACGACGCGACCAACCCTGTCAACGGAACCCGCAGTGACGCTCCTGGACTCCGTGGTTACGGTCACGATCAGACTCCTGCCCGCTGCATTCGACGGATGTTGAGGCCCATCACCGGCACGACAGCGATGAACAGGACCACGGCCAACGCCGATCCCAGACCCAGGTTGAACTCGGTAAAGGTCCGCTGCCACATCTCGTTGGCGATTACCTGCGTACCGAAGTTCCCGTTTGTCATGACTCGCACGATGTCGAACACCTTCATGACCAGCACAATCAGGGTTGTGACGATGACGCTGATGGTGGGAACGATTGTTGGCAGCGTCACATGAAAGAACACCTGTCCACTCGTTGCGCCGTCAACTCGAGCCGCCTCAATCAAGTCAACCGGAACGGCCTTGATTGCCGCAGACAGGATGACCATTGCGAACCCGGTCTGGATCCAGATCAGTACCACCATTAGCCAGACGTTGTTGAATGGTGCCTCTTGAACGAACAGGATCGGCTTGCCGATCGGGTCTCCCAGTGGACCAGTCTCGACACCCCCCAGTCCCGGCCCAAGAAAGCGGTAGAGCAACCAGAGGATAGGCAGTGCAACGAAGGCTGACCCGATCGTGATGCCTGGCTGCCTCCGACGGATACCGAAGATGCCCAGGCCTACTAGGAGAGCCGTTACTCCAGACAGAATTGCAACCACAGTGACCTGTCCGGCCCCAGACGGCGCCATGGTTCCCAGGCCCACCCAGATTGCGTTGAACAGGCCCGTCTGTGGCTTCTGGGGCGGTCGCGCGATGTACATGAAACGCCAGATGATCCCGGCACCCACGAACGAGATTGCCATGGGCATGAAGATGAGACTCTTTGCCAGTGACTCGAAGCGGGCTTGGTCCGCCAGTATGGCAGCAGCAAGTCCCAGCACAGTTGAGAGCAGTGTGACGACGATCACCCACCACAGGTTGTTAATGACCGTACCTCGCAAGCTGGCGAACACAGCGAACATGAGCAGCAACGTGCCTACCGAGACCGGGCCGATAGAGCTGGTGGTCGGTTCGAGCAGGCGCCCCCGACGACGTCCGATCAAGAGCCCCGCAACCAGTCCGAAGATGAGCAGTGCGACACCGAGATGGGTCAGGCGGCTGCCGAAGATGTCAGTCCAGTCCTCGAGGTCGAGGCTTTTCTTGTTGGTGAGAACCTCGCCGTAGTTCTTGAGTCCAACCCAGATCTTGCCCTTGGAGCCGTGCAAAGAGAGGTAGATAGTGCGGACCAGCGGAATCACTAGCCCCATGGCCACGAAGAACATGGCCGGACCCAGAAAGGCTCCGACCCTCGTCTTTCTCTGCAGGTCGTAGCGCCGCACCCGCGACCGCTGTTCGCCGGATCCAAGCGCAGCGCCTACCAAAGTGAACGGCACAAGTACCGCCACGGCCATCGCCGTCGCCGAACCCCCGCCCACCTCACCGAGCAGCCAGGTACCGACCACCCAGGCGAACGCAACTACGACTAGCAGGCTGCCAGGGCGGAGTTGACCGCGAAGTAGTGCAACTGCCAGATAGGCAGCGACGGCGATCCCGACCGCGAGCACCAGATCCTTCGGCGACGCTGTCGGCCTGACAGAGGCATCCACGACTCGGGCCACGACTGAGCCGACACTCAGACCGGCAAGTACACCGACCACGAACCGGAGGCGCCTATCAGAGACCAGATCCGGAAGAACCGCCATTCCAGCGAAGAGCAGTGCTCCGATACCTACCCACCGCAGGCTGGAGCCGTCCAGAACACGGTTGCCAGCCAGAATGGCGAAGAAGGATCCTCCGGCGAGCAGGCCCAGCACGCCCATGTACAGCCTCCACCTGTCCACGATCAGGTCGAACAACCGGTTCGCCCCGACGAAGAGAAGGGTGCTCAGACCGATGGCTGCGAGTATCCCCCCGAGGGCACCGGTCAGGGCTTCCATGTCACCGAGTCTTGCCGATCACAGCAGGCGTCTCCCCACCGAGTGCCCCTGATGAAAACGCCACCGGGGTGCCGACCGATTTTTCGATCGACACCCCGGTAACCCGACCTGGCCGAGAGAATCTAAGGCCAGACCGCTGTACCTACCTCAGCCTTCGGGCCATGAGGCGTCGATGTCTGCGAGGGCTTCGGCGATGGTCTTGTCACCGTTGACTGCTGCGGTGCCCTCAGTCCAGAAGGTTCCTGCACCGACAGCTGCGGGCATCAGGTCAGAGGCATCAAAGCGAACCACGTCGGCCGTCTGGAGAATCTCCAGGAACGACTGCTCGAGTGGCTGGTAGACGCTCGGATCCTGTTGCATTGCACCCGACAGGAAGCCTGACAGGCCCCCACCCTTACGTTCGGTCTGAGCCGCCTGGCGAACCTCGGCGTACTCCGACGAACCCAGGTACGTCATGACCTCCCAAACCTCGGGAGCATCACGGAACGCACCAACCAAGGTTCCGGCACCCAGGACCGGACGGTCACCACGTGCCGCCGGGAAGTAGAACGTGTCAACAGCGTCAGGCGAACCATCAGCAAAGGCTGTGCCCTCAGGCAGGAACGCCGCGTAGAACGAGGCCTGCCTGTGCATCATGCAGTCGCCATCAACGAGCGGCTGACCGTTGTCGCCAAACGGCGTCGCAGCGATCGAACCACCGGCGGCATACACCATGCCCGGCGTGTTCCAGATGTTGAGAATCTGACTCCACGCCTCGGTCACCTGAGGCGAGCTGAACGGCAGTTCACCGGCAACCCACTGGTCGTAGACCTCGACATCGAACAGACGCAACATGACGTCCTCGACCCAGTCGGTGAACGTCCAACCAGTGGCCGGACCCGACTCGATGCCGATACAGAACGGTGTGTCACCGTTGGCGATCATCGTCCCAGCCAGAATCACGAACTCGGTCAGGGTCTCAGGTACCGCGTAGCCCTTCTCAGCGAACCTTGCCGGCTGATACCAGACCAGCGACTTCAGATCCGACTTGGTCGGAACGCCGTACTGGGTGCCATCAACGTCACCAAATGCGGTCCACGCATCAGACCAGTGCTCACTCACCGCAGCGTCTACACCGGAAGGCAGAGCCACCAGATGGCCGTCACGGGCAAAGTCAGCCAACTTGCCGGGCTGGGGGAACACGAAGATGTCAGGCGGGTTACCACCAGCAGCCTGCGCATTGATCTGATCAGCAGCATCACGAGCACCCGTATAGGTGATCTCGATACCAGTCCGCTCAGCCAGGACATCCAACGCGTCCTGCAACGCACCGGCCTCCTCATCAGAACTCTCAGGGCCAAACACACTCACCGAAGTGCCCTCAAGGGGCAGTGCGTCGGCTTCGGGTGCCGGTGCAGCTGTCGCCGCCGCCGGTGCAGCTGTCGTCGCCGCCGGTGCAGCTGTCGTCGCCGCCGGTGCAGCTGTCGTCGCCGGTGCAGCGTCGGTGTCGTCATCGCTTCCGCATGCGGAGGCAACAAGGGCCAGCGCAAGGACTGCGCTGAGAATCGGTATCAGTCTTTTCTTCAAGGTTCTCCCTCCAAGGAGTGCTGTCGACCATTGGGCAGGGTCCACTACGCCGACAACAGACCCATGGGGCCAGAAGCCAACGGCGATCGAGGACACAAATGTAAACGTTTTCAGAGAAAGGTCTACTTCAGAAGGTTCTGCATGTCAACAGGAACCTGACCTACTCAGGTTCCAGGGGGCGCCGATGATGACCGCAGGATCAACTCTGTCGGAACCTCGACATGCTTCACCGGCCCGCCGTTGAGAGACTCCAGGAGCAGTTCGCCAGCCAGGGAACCCAACTCAACCACGCCCTGGCGGACGGTCGTGAGGCCTACCAGTTCGCTCTGGTCGTGGTCGTCGACACCGACAACCGAGAGGTCACCGGGTACCCGTAGTCCGAGGTCCTGAGCTGCCAGCATCACCCCGAAGGCCTGCTCGTCAGACATCGCGAAAACTGCCGTAGGCCTCTTCGAGTTATCCAGAATGGGCCTGCACGCAACACGGGCAGCATCAGACGTGCTGGCGGCGACCATCTCGAGGCCCGGGTCTACATCCAGCCCAGCGGCCTCATGTGCCTTGAGGTAACCCTGACGACGCATCGGGGGAACGACGAAGTTCATAGCGTTGTCCATCGGCATCCCCATCAGACCGATACGCCTGTGTCCGAGCGAGACAAGGTGGTCCACGGCACGGCTGGCTGCTGTGACGTTGTCGATCGTCACCGATGAGAACTCCTCATACCGGAAGCCGACCGACACGAGTCGATGGCCGTCGGAAATGGCCTCGCCGACCTCCTCGGGGAGGAGGGCCACGTCGACGAGGATGGAGGCGTCACAGCGTCGTCCACCCGGGGCGTTCATGTAGAGGAACCGGCTCCGGTGTTCCGCGTCGGGTATGCCCGAGAGCAGGAAGTCGTAACCCGCCGCCTGGAGCTTGTGCTCAATTCCACCCACGACCTTTGAGAAGAACCATGTGGCGGGATCTGGAACACCCACGGCAACCGTCCTGGTCGACCCTGCTGCCAGCCGCGACGCTGCGGGATCGGCCTGATACCTGAGCTCGGCTGCCACTGCCAGAACACGCTCCCGCGTCGCCGCTGCCACGTTCGGCAGGCCACGGATAGCCCGGCTGACCGTGGCAACCGAGACACCGGCCACCAGGGCTACGTCTTCTATGCCGGCCCGGGCCTGGCGAGTTGGCTCAGGCCCTGATTCGTCGACAGGCATGCCGCTCACCTCGTTGGGTCTGACACCTTGAGACCGGTGTCGCGCACGGAGAAGACGACAACAGGCAGGCAATAAGTCGGTCCCTCGCGGTACATACGGCTATGTCCAAATGGCGGCACCGTGAGCCGGCAACTCGACACACCCGTCAACGTGGACTACGCCAGCCATGCTAAACACAAGCCCAACCGAGCCGCTCACGGGAACGGTCACGGGTTCATCAGAAACGTTGGCAACGACGCTCACAGGTCCTCGCCTGTAGCGAACTACAGGACCCACACCGTCGTCCTCCCAGTGGACGTCTTCACCGGTCAGAGGGCCGATACCACGTCTTGCGGCCAGAAGGGACCGGTACTGGTGGTACCAGGAACCGGCCTCCACCGCCTGGGCCTCAGCGGTCTCATCCTCATCCCGCTGGCTACTGGACAGCCAGGGAGTGCCTTCGGTGAACCCGTTCTGCCCACCGGGGCGCCAGGGCATCGGGGTGCGGCAACCGTCGCGGCCTGCGGCTACATCGCCCTCAGAGCCGACCGGATCCAACTTGGCCGACGGGGGGACAATGCCGTCGACCAGGCCCAACTCTTCACCCTGGTAGAAGACAGGTACACCCGGAAGGCACGAGAACAACACGTTCAGGGCGAGGGTCCTTGCGCGACCCTGATCACCACCACCGAAGTGTGTCGGCGACCTGGGCATGTCGTGGCTGCTGGCTGCCCAGAGCAGTCGGTCGCCCAGCAGGTCAGTGGGTGGGACAAGCGCCTTCCGGATCTGGTCGACGTCCCAGTCGATGTGCATGGGCTCGAACCAGAACCCGCTGTGGAGTCCGTCACCGGGAACCAGCCTCGCCAGTCCCTCCGGTTCGAGTGTGTAGGTCTCGCCCATAAGCCAGGCGCCGTACTCGTCGACTATCGAACGCCACCTCCGGAAGATGTCGAGACTCTCCGGCTGGAACACGTCGTAGAGGTGGTCGAAGGATTCCCACTGTTCCCACCGGGTTCCCGCTGGATCCCAGACGCCGATCTCGGGGTTTGAGCGGAGGTCGACGTCCTTTACGAGGCCTCCGGCCACGTCGATCCTGAAACCGTCGACACCGCGGTCCAGCCAGAACCGGATGATTCCGTCGAACTCCTCGTGGACCGCCGGGTTGCGCCAGTTCAGGTCAGGTTGCTCCGGGAGGAACAGGTGCAGGTAGTACTGGCCCGAGGCCTCATCGAGGGTCCACGCCGAACCGCCGAAGTAACCGACCCAGTTGTTTGGCGGCCCTCCGTCGGGCGCCGGATCTCTCCAGATGTAGTAGTCCCGGTACGGCCCGTTCGGGTCGGCCTGAGCCGACCGGAACCAAGCGTGCTGGTGGCTGGTGTGGTTCGGAACCACATCGATCACGACCCGCATGGACCGTTCGTGTGCCTGGTCAAGGAGGCGATCCAGATCGGCGAGGGACCCGAAGGCCGGATCCACACCACAGAAGTCAGCTACGTCATAGCCCCAGTCGGCCATCGGCGACGGATAGAAGGGCGTGACCCAGATGAAGTCGATTCCCAGGTCTGACAGGTAACCCAACTTGTCGGTGATGCCGGCCAGGTCGCCGATGCCGTCTCCATCGGAGTCGGCAAAGGACCTGACGTAGATCTCGTATCCGACGCTGTCTTGCCACCAGGGCCCGGCGTCGACGCCGCTGCCAACAGCGGTGCCGCTATCAACTGATTGCTGCGTCATTGGTTCCTGCCAGTCGAATCGCTCCAGTTGTGAAGTAGGTGAACCATATATGAAAACGCTTACAACAACCAGCCACCGGATTCGCAGCCCCGGCAGGCGACGGTGGAAACTCGATGAAACCCACGATCGGAGACCACGTGAGCCTTGACGAATCCACCCACCGCATCAGGCAGGGTGGTCCTGTGGTTGCTGTTGGCCGCAGTTTCGACTGTGGGAAATGATGGTAGTCAAGGTTGGTTGCACTCCTACCAGTCCTACCATCAGCCTTCATGAGCGATGTCACAGACTTTTCCAACATCACTGAAGACCGACCAAGTTTCGTCACCCACCTGGAGTGCTCGGCCACTGGCGACCACTACGAACCCGACTTCCTTCAGGGGCTATCCGACACAGGTAAGCCCCTGCTCGTTCGCTACGACTTAGAGGCGCTGGCCGCCGCTCTAGATCGGGAGAAACTGGCATCACGGCCTTCCGGGCTGTGGCGGTACCGGGAGTTCCTTCCAGTACGTCGCGCCTCAAGCATCGTCTCCCTTGGCGAGACGGCCACCCCGCTGGTTAGATTGAAGGGCACCGAAGCTCGCACCGGCAGTTCCCTCGTGGTAGTCAAAGACGAAGGCCGACTACCCACTGGATCTTTCAAGGCACGAGGCATAGCCCTGGCGGTGGCAATGGCCAAGGAACTAGGGGTGGAGCGCCTTGCAATGCCGACCAACGGCAATGCAGGGGCAGCCCTAGCTGCCTATGGAAGTCGGGCGGGCATAGACACATTTGTATTCTGCCCCGAGGACACTCCGGAGGTAAATGTGCGAGAGATCGCTCTCCAAGGTGCCCGAGTGTGGAGGGTCAACGGACTGATCAACGACTGTGGTCGGATCGTCGCCGAGGGTGCCGGGCCGATGGGGTGGTTCGATGTTTCCACCCTGAAAGAGCCCTACCGGATCGAGGGGAAGAAGACCATGGGTCTTGAGCTGGTCGAACAGTTCGGCTGGCAGGCACCCGATGTCATCTTCTACCCCACTGGGGGAGGAACCGGACTGATCGGCATGTGGAAGGTCTTTCACGAACTCAAGGAGATCGGCTGGTTAGGAGACCTACCCCGCATGGTGGCCGTGCAGGCCACCGGGTGTGCGCCGATCGTCAGGGCCTGGGAGACCGGTGCTGAGCATGCCGAGGGATGGGAGAATGCCTCAACTCTGGCCAGCGGCATACGTGTCCCCGTAGCCATCGGTGATTTCTTGATGCTCAGAGCAGTCCGAGAAAGCGAAGGGTTTGCTATGGCGGTCACCGACGAGGAAATAGTCGCCTCCCAGGAACAGGTGCCCGTCGATGACGGCCTGCTCCTGTGTCCCGAAGGGGCAGCTACTCACGCCGCATACCTACAGGCCCTAGAGGCCGGCTTGGTCGACACCTCAGATCGGGTGGTGCTGTTCAACTGCGGTAGCGGCCTGAAGTACCCGATGCCCCCGATGGAGGCAAACCTGGACTGTCGAGCGCCCATCGACTGGTCGGCGATCGCCGGAGTGTGAGATGTCCGACGTAGTCGTCAGTGAGTTCATGGCCGAGTCGGCTCTGGAATCGCTGACCAACGATTTCGAGGTGGTCTACGCCCCAACTCTGGCTGGAGACCGGGAGGCCCTCTTGGCAACTGTTGCCGACGCTCGGGCCCTGGTGGTGCGCAACCGAACCATTGTCGATGCTGCCCTGCTGGCTGCTGCACCGAAGTTGAAAGTGGTGGGTCGCCTCGGAGTGGGTCTTGACAACATTGATCTGGATGCCTGTGACAGCGCTGGGGTGGAGGTACGTCCAGCGACTGGGGCCAATGCCGTCGCCGTCGCCGAATACGTCCTCGCCACGGCGCTGATGTTGGTGCGGGGGACTTTCACCTCCACCATTCAGGTTGCCGAAGGTTCCTGGCCACGGGCAGAAATGGTTGGTCGGGAAGTGGCCGGCCGGATGGCAGGCCTCTTGGGTTTTGGTGACGTGGCTCGCCGAGTCGCGGGCCTCCTGGGGGCGGTGGGAATGAATGTTGCCGCCCACGACCCCTACCTCGACAAGGCCGACAGCGTCTGGGGGCCGGTTCAACCTATGGGCTTTACAGATCTGCTGGCGAACTCCGAAGTATTAAGCATCCATGTGCCCCTCACCGACGAGACTCGTCACCTCATCGATGCCGATGCGATGGCCGCCATGCCCGCCGGAGCGGTGCTTATCAATACCAGTAGGGGAGGCATCGTTGACGAGATCGCTTTGATCGGAGCACTGCGCTCCGGGCACCTGGGTGGTGCCGCGGTTGACGTGTTCGCTAACGAGCCCCTTGATGGTGACACAGGGGAAAGATTTCGCAACGTCCCCAACCTGTTGTTGACTCCCCACGTGGCTGGGATCACTGTCGAATCAGAGGAGCGTGTGGGGCATACCGTAGTTAGGCAGGTTTGCCAGGTGCTGGGGGCTTGATGAGATGGCACATGTGACATGTGTGGGGATCGCAGTGTGGGACCTGGTCTTTTCCGTTGAAGCCCACCCGTGCGGACCTGGCAAGTACCGAGCCCGGGACCTCCACGAAGTGGGTGGAGGAGTGGCTGCTAGGGCAGCGAAGACTGTGGCCTCCCTGGATGGCAGAGCCGCCTTTATTGGTTGCCTAGGAGATGACCTCATCGGGGACCACATCATCGAAGACCTAGCCCGAAGTGGGGTAGGCATTGAATCGATACGCCGGATTTCCGGAGTCGCCTCGCCAGTCTCAGCGGTGTTCGTAGATGCCCCAGGCGAACGCCTCATTGTCAACCACGTCGATTCTGACCTGTTTGAGGCTGGTGACCTAGTCCAAGCCGAGGAGATCATTGACAGTGACGTGGTTCTAGTCGACATGCGTTGGTCCGAAGGCTCCCTGTCCACCCTGGCTGCAGCCCGGGCAACTGGTGTACCCGCAGTCGTCGACTGCGATCATGACCCAACAATTGGCAGAGGCATGGAGGTCATTGCTGCAGCCAGCCACGTGGTGTTCTCGCTTCCAACGCTGGCTGCCCTAACCGGGTCATCAGAGGCAGAAGAGGCACTGAGGGGTGTCGGTTCCTACACCAATGCCTGGGTAGCTGCCACGGCAGGCCCCGACGGTACCTACTGGCTCGATGACTCTGGCCTTCGTCACTTCCCGGCATTTCCCGTCGATGTGGTCAACACTCTTGGGGCAGGTGATGTCTTCCACGGCGCCTTTTGCCTGGCTCTAGCCGAGAACCAGGCCCTAGAGGAGGCCATCCGCTTTGCTTCGGCGGCTGCCGCACTTCATTGCACTAGGGCTGCGGGCCAGATAGAGACGTGCAGCAGGGCTGAGGTTGAAGCCCTCTTGGCGGGGAGTGAATAGTGGAACTTAGCGCCGGCAAACTGTGGGGCCTGCGCCGCCTGGCTGATGCCTCGGGCCGGTTCAAGATGACCGCTGTGGACCAGCGTCCCCCCATCGAAGGTCTGATTTGTGAGCGCCGGGGCGTCGAAACCGCCCCATACGAAGAGGTATGCACGGTCAAGGCCCTCCTCGCCGAAGAGTTAGCCAATGGTTCCTCGGCACTTCTCGTTGACCCCTACTACGCCTATCCCGCGGCTGCCCTAGCCCTCCCACCGGGGAAAGGCCTGATACTGACCTTGGAAGATTCGACTTTCGAAGAAATCCCGGAAGGTCGTCGATCTGCCGAGATCCGCGACTGGAGCGTGGAGAAGATAAAGCGAACTGGAGCCGACGCCGTAAAGGTCCTTGCCTGGTACAGGCCTGACGCCGGTCCTGAAGTAGTCGAGCACCAGCAAGCGTTCGTCGCACGCACCGGGGAGGCTTGTCAGCGCCTGGACCTGCCCTTCGTGTTCGAACTGCTCGTCTACCCGCTACTCGGCGACAACTACGCTGAGGATCCAGTCCGGCGCAGCGAACACGTGCTGGCCAGCGTGGAGACTTTTGCCGACCCCTGTTTCGGTGTGGACCTGTTCAAACTCGAGAGTCCCGTGGCTACTAGCGATATACCCGATCCCGACTCTGATGATGGGACCGTGGCCGGCCTATTCGCCGAGATGGGTCGCCTAGCAGGTCGCCCCTGGGTAATGCTCTCAGCTGGTGCCGAAAGAGATGCCTTCGAGCGGATCCTTGCCTTCGCCTACCGGGCGGGGGCCAGCGGTTACTTGGCTGGCCGCTCCATCTGGTGGGATGCCTTTTGCCGGTACCCAGATCTAGAAGCGATGCGCTCCGAGTTGCGGGCCGATGGAGTGCCATACATGGTCGCTGTCAACCAGTTGACAGACGAGTTGGCCTCACCATGGCACGGCCATCCTAGGTTCGACCCTGAAGGCCCTACCCTGATCGGTGGTGAGAGGCCTGGCTTTCCTTCCGGCTACAACGACCTAGAGGACGAGCGGTGATGCGCGTTGCCGTGGCGGCAATCGCTAGGTCAACCTTCGACGTTGACCTAGCCGAAGAGGTAGCTGCTGCAGCGTTTTCAGTCCTGGAAGGGCTGGATGTAGAGGTCATTGGATCGGCAGGCCTCCTTTTGGATGCCGGTGCCGTTGAAGTAGCTACCGCCACATGGGTGGGAACTGAACTAGACGCCATGTTGGTGCTGCAAGCCAGCTTCGCCGACTCGACCCTTGTCGTTTCCTTGGCCGAGAACACCGAAGCCCCCATGGTGTTGTGGGCATTTCCCGAGGAACGAAGTGGCGGGCGACTACGCCTCAACTCCCTCTGCGGGATCAACCTTGCAGGGTTTGCCCTAAGAAACCGGAGTCGTCCTTACCGTTGGCTCTACCGGCACCCTTCTGATGCAGCGGCCCCCGAAGAGCTGCGTCAGGCCTTCGAGGGCTATATCGTCCCGCGAGCCAGCCCACCTGACGCCCCGCCGCCGAGTCGCGAGGCTAACGACCGGGCCAGCGAAGTACGAAAGCGGCTAGCCGAGACGACAGTGGGGGTAGTCGGTGAGCACCCAGCAGGCTTCGAGCCCTGCGACTATGACTCCCAACGGTTGACCGCCACCACCGGGGTTGTGGCTGAGGGAGTGCCTCTGTCCAATCTCTTCGACAAGTCAGACATCGCCCCTGAAGCAGAAGTCGACTCTCTTCGACAGGAAGTCACCGGCCTACTCAGTGGCCTCGGCGACGTCGACCAGGGTGCCTTGACCCAGAGCCTCCGACTCCACGTTGGCCTACGGGGCCTAGTCGACGAATACGGCTGGAGTGCGGTCGCGACCCGATGCTGGCCAGAATGCTTCACCGAATTTGGCGGAGCAGCCTGCACCCCCCAAGCCCTCCTTGCCGATGCTGGTGTCCCAGCATGTTGCGAAGCAGACACCTACGGCGGGGTGACCGCACTGGTCCTCCAGTGGCTTACAGGCTCACCTGCCTTCATCGCCGACTTGGTCGAGTTGGATCGCCTGGATGGCACCGGTGTGTTCTGGCACTGTGGGCTTGCCCCCTTCTCGATGGCCGATCCCGAAGTCGTTCCTACCGCGACCGTGCACAGCAACCGCAAAGAGCCGTTACTCAGCGAGTTTTCCCTCAAGCCAGGACGAGTCACCATCACCCGGTTCAGCCAGTCGGCGGGCCAACAGCGCCTAGTGGTCGGTGGAGGGGAGATGGTTCGAGCACCGCTGGCGTTTAGTGGGACCGCGGGGGTGGTTCACTTCGATCGGCCTGTCGATGAGGTCCTTGCGACGATCATGTCAGAGGGCCTCGAACACCACTATGGAATCGCCTATGGCGACGTTGCCGAGGAACTGTACGCCTTGGCTCGACAACTCGACCTACCTGTCGTCCGCCTGTGAGGGTGCCGGGTTCGGGTCTTGGCCTCAGTGAACTAATGGCGCTACCCCGGTGAGTTGAGGCCGGAAGTGGACTACACGGACGACGGGCAGGCGACATGAGTCGACTCATTGTCTGGTTCTACTACTTGATGCTGGCCTTCTTCGCGCTGGTCGTTGCTCCGCTCATGTTGATGGTCTTCTTCCTCGGCGGGTTAATGCTCCTCTTGTAGGCCGGACTACTCCACAAATAGTTCTAGGAAATCTTCAAGAGGGTGCAAAAAGAAGTGCAACCAGCCGATCTGTACACATACTGCAGGTATGGACACAACCGACCTGGCCGGACCCATCGCCAAAGTGCGAGTCGACCCCGCCGACCAGTCGACAATGGAGGCCCCATGACCCGGTTCTTGTCCAAGTCCTGTCCAAGCGCAGCGAGCATCTCCGTGAAGCTTTAGGAAACTGAGGGATTCCTCCATGCTGCAGTTCTATGCTGGCACCGTGCTCGGCGAGACCGAGCGCGGCAACGAACTGCTGGACGAGTTCTACGGATCCCTCCAACCTGGCTGCCCTCCGGGTTAGCCCGTAGCAGGCAGATCACACACCCGCAGCAGGTTGACTCTTCCGCCTCTGTTGCTCTCAGAACCACCCTGGAGAGCAGTTTCAGGCCCTCTGGCATCCCGGGCAGGGTCCTTGGGCCTGCACCAGACCCCACGGGACAGAATGCACCCACAGGGCAGTAGCTAAGACCGCTCCCATTGCTCTGGGGGCCACCCTGGAGGGCTGTTTTGGGGCCTCTCAGGGTGCTTTGGGACATGGTGCTGAGTTATTGGCGAAACACCCCCGCGCGGCAAGAACTCAGTACTACGTGGGCAAACCGTGAAACCCTTGCGAAATGGGGGCACGGAGCGGTTTTCGCCCGTCGAAAGTGGCTCATACCTGGGTGCATTTTGGGTACGCATCAAAAGGGAGAAAGAAGAACAACCAAGACACCGCGAGACACACCTGGACAAGACCGAGACCACTACGACCAGAACAACACACCACTCACCAACGAGAGAACGAATCAGACACGACCCACTAGACAAACCAACAACGAAGACAACCAACCCAAGTCCGGCCAAGACAGGAAGTAAGGCAGGGCTGGTGGTCGGCTCGTAGCGTGGTTGTCATGGGAGAACACTTGGAGTTGGGGGAGCGTTTCACGGAAGCCGTGGATTTTGCCAGAGAGAAACACGACGGCATCGCCCGCAAGGGCACCAGGATTCCTTATCTGAGCCACCTTTTGGCAGTGGCATCCCTAGCAATCGAGGATGCCGCATCAGATCTGACTCTCGGTGATCAGCTTGAGGACATAGCTCTCGCCGGAGTGCTCCACGACGTGGTCGAAGACACTCCGGTGGAGGTCGATGAGGTGGCCGACCGATTCGGATCGGAGGTTGCTCGAATCGTTGAGGCGTGTAGCGACGCGACGAGCGTTCCGAAGCCCCCGTGGAGGATGCGAAAAGAGAGCTACATGCAACACCTGGAGGAGGCCGATCAGGCAGTGCTATGTGTGGCCCTTGCCGATAAACGTCATAACGCTCGGTGCATCGTGAATGACGCCACTGGGTATGGCCCCGAGGTCTGGCGCCGGTTTAGTGCTAGCCCTGAGGATCAGCGGTGGTACTACAGAGCTGTCACGGAAGTACTAGTTCGACGGCGACCAGGACACGCGGCTCAGGAGTTGAGCCGCCTTGTAGACCGGTTGTGTGACCTTGTCCAGGAGCACGTCGACCGGGAGGACTGACGACCCTCTCGACAGCCATACCGGCAGCCACAGGGGTGGCACACGGGGGCACAGCCAGACACAGACCTGTCGTAGAATGGGCTGTTCAGAGCACAAATAACCCGACTGGAGATCCCCGTGGCCCTACCTACGGATCAGAAGGTTGGGGGTTCGAGTCCCTCCGAGCGCGCCAACCTCCCTCAAGGGCGATCATTCTCTCGGTTATAGGCCTGCACCCAGGGATGAATGAATTCTGCGATGAACGACCACTCACGCACAGCAGTCCCGTCAGTAACTTGCAGCCACGGTTCTGGCCCGGGTTGTTCAAGCGTGATGAATGTCCGATAAGGCGGATAGCCCTGCCGGACACTTATTGAAGCCAACTCAAGATCGAAATTTCGTGTTCGGTGGTCCGGCTCAACAAGATGAATTTCCACTGGCGTGGCAGAAGATCCGATAACGCAAATATCGAGTACGAAAACGCCATCTCGTAGGCCCTGTGATTTGAACGCCACGCTCCAAGAAACTGTGGAGCTTCGAGAGAACCGCAACCAACTGCCTTGGTCGTAGTCATGTGCGCCGCTATAAACACGGACTTGACCATCCGATAAGCGTTTGACGTCAAAGTCCATACCTCGGAGATCCAAGTACTCCGGTGCCGTGAAGGTACGGCCATCGGTACTACTGAACTTCGTTAACGGCTCGCCGCCATAGATCGTGATCGAACTGTCCGGTTCGATCACTACTACCGGATGCCTTAGACCCTCAACTAGTACTGCTGGGTCAGGTGTCCAAACCAACATGTCAGTCGAAGTGGCACTCACCATCCAACTCGTTGAGTTGCCTCCCGGTTGACCTATGTGCTCCCCCTTGGGAACGGTTGTCAAATACATCCGATATGTGCCATCAGGCATTTGGAAGGCAAACGGGCTCCCAATATCGCCAAATGGGAATACTTCATCCGTTAGTCGAAAACCGGGATCCTCAACAAAATCAATTCCGTTGGTTGTCGTGAAACTCTTGACCATTGAGAGTCCTGGAGCGTTGGCCCCTGCGAAGAGTCGCCAACCACCCGTTGGTAGCGCAACCACAGAGGTGTGTGGTGTCCCAGCAGGAAGCACTCGAGGACCAAGTTCCCAGTTCTTGCCATCCTCGCTAGTCCCTGTCATCAGCCCATCTTCAAATGCACCGAAGTACATCCGATAACTACCGTCATCCAGTTCTATGACACGCGGGTCAGCGGAACCGATGCTCTGATCTTCAACACCTTCGACTGGTGGCTGTCCTAGAAACTCGGCATCCCAGAGTCGATTATTTTCAGTTATCCATGCCGTACTTGAGATTTGATCACCATCAAGAGAACAAGTTGACACAGGTGATTGCGTCGGCTGAGAAGCCCCTACTCCCAAAGCATCTGAGGGAGCTAGGCAGGGTCCCATAGCCGAGCCCTCCGATGGGCTCGGTGGCCGGGTATTTAACTCTGCATAGAGAACCTGTCCGAAAATTTCAACAAGACACTCCCGTATCGACGGATCCGTGCTGTTGAACGGGAAAAACCCCCCATCTGAAGGCGTGACCGGCACCGTCGTCGTGACCGGCACCGTCGTCGTGACCGGCACCGTCGCCGTGACCGGCACCGTCGCCGTGACCGGCACCGTCGCCGTGACCGTTTCGACCTCGGGCGAAAGAGTGGCTGCAGTAGGTGTGGATTGGTCGGTGGCACCACCGCAAGCACCGACCACCAATGCAAAAGTAATTACGGGCAGTCGTTTCATCCCAAGAGTTTCCCAGAAGCCGGAGGTAGGTGCTAGCGAGGCGCGGTCAAAGTCCTTTCATGGCTGGCCACCTTTGCTGATTGGATAACCCGGGGGCGGTAGCTACGGATCAGAAGGTTGGGGGTTCGAGTCCCTCCGAGCGCGCCACCCACACAGG
>MPLV02062532.1_pt1 | contig 21270 bp, 20 predicted proteins | sample 1617331 | NCBI WGS metagenome assembly MPLV02 (sample SAMN05944802, study PRJNA350692) | marine metagenome | biome: marine; feature: ODZ; material: water; isolation source: 100 m water sample filtered on 0.2 um supor filter | place: Pacific Ocean | collected 2012-04-08 | depth 100m m | reverse complement strand
GCCCGCCGTTTGGATCCACCACTTGAGAAGCAGCATCAATTACTGCTTTACCAACTGCAGAAAGGTTTTTGCCTTCATACTTGGCAGAATACCTCTCATTCAAACCAGGAGGAAGATAGAGATAGAGGGTCTGTTCAATGTTGCCACCACCCTTATTTTGAGCACCATCACCCCGTGAGTGTTTATAAATATTTAACTTAAGATAGTCTACAACTTCTGTTGGGAAACTTGCTTGCTCCCGTACAGACGCTCTACTGCTACCTGATGTGCCCATGGGTTTGACCCTAGGGAATACTAACAAATCCGTCATGAGTTACTCTGGTAAATACCGACCATTAAATAGACATAAGTATAAGGGTGATCCCACTAATATTATTTATAGGAGTTTGTGGGAAAGAAAGTTTATGGTCTGGTGTGACAAAAATGTAAATGTAATGGAGTGGGGTAGTGAAGAAATCGTTATTCCATATATCAGTCCTGTGGATAATCGGATTCATCGCTATTTCCCCGACTTCTACGTCCGAGCACGAACTAGAAACGGAGGGACTCAGAAGTTCATTATCGAGGTTAAACCGAAAGTCCAGTGTGCGCCCCCAAAGAGACCAAAGAGGCAAACTAGAAAATATATAACTGAAGTGAAAACTTACGGTGTTAATCAAGCAAAATGGAAGGCAGCAAGAGAATACTGTAAGGATCGTCGTATGGAATTCCTAATTCTCACAGAAAAAGAGTTAAACGTATGAGCATCTTCACTGATGTCAAAGATCTTGCAGAAGGCAAGAAGCAATCAAAAGAGTGGTATCGCAGTCAACTGCAATACGGTATGGATCCCTATGAGGGCACTTTTCAGGTTGGTGACATCATCTTCTTTGCATACTCTGCAGCAACTGAGAAACTGTCATTTTATGACAGATTCCCGATGGTACAAATATCCGATCTGGATAAACCCAACATGCAATTTTCAGGTGGTAACTTGCATTATCTACAACCATCAGCAAGAAGGACAATCGCTGCACAGTGGTCTATGGGCAGTCCAGCATATCCTGCCCGTTGTCATCATAAATACTTTATATCAAATACTACCAACGTCTACACTGTTAGACCGATTGATCTGCAGGATATGACTCCACTGCCTATTGAGCAGTTTTTATTTAATGCAGCAGGTCGCTGGATCGAAGTCCCTAGCAGTCACATCTGGAGTCGAGTTTAATGAGTTACAGGAATCCCAATAGTTTTCTCCGATTTGCTGATCTGGTCGGCACTGGTGAGAAAGATATTGCAAAGTCAAATTTATTCTCGGTGGAGATTACTCTCCCCACAATGATGTATGCTAATGGTTCGAACCCTGACTACAGAGAGCATTACGAATCTATCAACTATTTTGCTGACAGTGTAACTATCCCTGCTAGAAGGATTAAGACACAATCAGTCAAGACTGTTGGTATGCCATATGACTATGCATATGGTCAGCAGAAGCAAGAAGTCCGAATGTCTTTTATTATGACAAAGGACATGTATCATCGCCAATTCTTTGAGAATTGGATGAATATGACTGCTAATGACGCTGAAAACAGAGTTACATTCTATGATGAGTATACATCATCCATTCAGATCCTGAAATGGGAGAATGGCGCTAACATTGTATATAAGGGCACTTCTAATAATGGCAAAGGGCGACCAGTTAAATTTGAGCAGAGGATGAATAGATCTACTGCAGTCTGGCAGATGTATGGTGCATATCCATTTGACATCTCAGCAATGACTCTCAATAACGGTCCTGCTGATCTTATGAAGATTGACGTTGACTTCAAATACGAAAGATTTAGATTTGACACGGTGGCAGAGGATATACTATCCTTCAAACCTGAATCAAATGATAAGGTTATTCGTGACTTTGATAAAGTATTTGGGCATTTAGGATTTGCTGCCGATCAAATAGATTCATCCTACTTTGGCACCTAAATAAATTTAATAGTTATGGAGCATTATGCCTTTACCTAAGCTCGCTATCCCCGAGTATGATATGACGTTGCCTATCACGGGCACGCAAGTTAAATATAGACCTTTCCTCGTTAAGGAGGAAAAACTGCTGTATCTCGCTATGGAGTCGCAAGACGACAAGCAGATGATCAAGGCAGTTAAGACCATCATTAAGAATTGCACCAATCTAAAGGGTAAGGTGGAAGCTCTCGCAACCTTTGAGATCGAATACATCTTCCTTCGCATTCGTGCTACTGCTGTTGGTGAAGCAAGTGAATTCAAAATCACCTGCCCTGATGATAATGAGACCCAAGTAGAAGTGATGGTCCCTCTGAATGAAGTTGAGGTTATTATTCCTGCAGAGCATGAGAAGAAAATGCTTCTCGATGACACTGTAGGTATTGTTATGAAGTATCCATCGATTGATGTATTCATCAGTCAAAATATGTCAGATAATCCTAATATCGATGATATCTTTGAGTTGGCAGCAGGGTGTATCGAGAGTGTTTACGATAAGGAAGAAGTCTACGACACATTCACTAAGCAAGAAGCACTTGCTTTCTTGGAAGACTTGAATTCTGAGCAGTTTGCTAAAGTCCAGAAATTCTTTGAGACTATGCCCAAACTGTCATATACACTTGAGGTTACTAACCCCAAAACTAAAGTCGTATCTGATGTTGTGCTTGAAGGACTCGCGAGTTTTTTCGCATAGCCCTACTGCATGATAGTCTTGAAAACTACTATAAGACAAACTTTGCCTTGATGCAGCACCACAAGTATTCACTAACAGAATTAGAGAATATGATACCGTGGGAACGTGATGTATATGTGAATCTTCTCCTCGCACACATTGCTGAGGAAGAAAGAAGGCAACAACAAGATCAATCACGCATGTCCCTCTAATGGCAGCAATCCGTAGTTTCGTTAAAATTCAACCGATATCTGGTAAATCAGGTATCGCTCAAAACATGGATCAGGTGCGTAAAGGCATCAATCGCATGGGGAGCGTGACGGATGGCATTGCCAAGAGTTTTTATGATACTACTGAGCTTCTAAAGTTTGAAAAAGACTATCTTTCAGATACTTCTAAGACAGAAGTCACGGATATTAAGAAGAAAGATAAGAAGGATAAAACCAAGTGGACTTCATCCATGCGGGATATCCGAAGAACTTTCCGAAAAAAGAAACGTGGTAGATTAGAAGATGAAGCAGAGAAGGGCGTAGAGGAAGGCAAAGAGGACGGCAGAAAGGCAATTAAGAAGCAGAAACCCAAGTTAAATATGCTTGGTAGATTCTTCAATGGTCTATTCAAAGTCTTCAAATTAATGATTATATTTGGGGCATTAAACTGGTTAAGTAACCCCAAGAATGCTGAGAGTGCCGTAAAGGTATTCAGGATACTATTCACCATAGGTAAGTTTGCTTACAAAATTACTAAATTTGGGGTTGGTCTGCTCCTTGATGGTCTGACCAACCTTATAGGTAATTATAAGGAAGAAGGTCCAATCAAACGTGCATTCCGAGGCATACTCGGAGTTGTGCAGATGATGGGTGGTATTGCTGCGCTTAGGACAGCACAGTATCTGATCATGCCTTGGAAGTTGATGGCGGACGTTAATCGTCTGAGAATGATCTTCAACATGTCCAACCAGCAGTCTGCAGAGCAGGATGCTAACCAGAAGATAAGACAGAGCGGGTTTAGGGATAAGAAGACTGGAGTTATATACTCCAAAGAAGAATACGAAGCGATGAAGAAGTCTGCCAGAAGGGCAGAACGTAAGAATCCTGGTGCTGGTAAAGCATTTGAGGATAGATTTGGCAAAGAAAGTCGTTTCTCTAAATTCAAAGGTAAAGCATCTGCAGCACGCAAGAGATTTGGTGCTGGTGCTAACAAAGCATTTGGTAAGCTCGGCGGTAAGTTAAACGTCGGTATGAGCGTCGTAGGTGGCGCTGGAAGGATCGCAGCAGGTCTTGCAAGCGGTGAGAAGGCATCCTCTGCTATTGGTGCTGGGGTCGGTCAGGGTGTTGGTGGTTTAGTTGGCGGTATCGCTGGCACAGCACTGCTAGGACCCTTCCTAGGACCCTTTGCACCAATTGTCGGTAACGCAATTGGTGGTTTTTTAGGTGAGTGGGTAGGTAAAGAGTTAGGTCCGATCATGGAACCTATTTTCGGTCCTATCGGTCGAGCATTTAAGATGATGTTTAAGGTGGTCCAGTCCGTTATCGGACCACTCTTTGAGAAACTTGCAGAGCCTTTAGGGTTGATCTTCCAGATGATAGGGGAGTTCGGCAAAGTCCTGATGGGTGCTGCCAAGATTCTGGGCGACTTCATTGGATTTATCTTCGGTCCATTGTTTGATGCCATTGGTGCCACCGTCCAATTTATCGTCAATAATGCCAAGCGTCTAATGAATCCCACCTCTGTGGCAGGTGGTATTGCTGATAGTCTCACATTCAACCTATTTGACTTTGATGGTGAGAATAAGAAGGCAGCAGGCGGTCCTGTAGGGATGGCAGCGGGTGGTGCTTTGCAGTTTGGTAGTCATCCTGACATGCTTGCTGCTACAGGTGGCATTTACCTTAAGACCATAGTCGGATCATTTGGTGCATTTGGATTTGTTGGTAACAAAGTAAAATCTGTCCTAGCACCTGACATTCAAAAGATCGCTAGTGGATTAGGTGTGCAGGTCAGTACTGGCGGTGGTGGCACTGCTGGTGGTGTAACTAATAGTGTACAATTCCAAGCAACTCAGACTGAGCAGAAAAAGGTTGATAATGTAAAGAATTTCACCCATAAAGAAAAGACTTACAATGCGATTGATAAAGGATTAAATAAGATGCTCGTCGAGGGCATCAAGATATTTGATCCTTCAAAGGCAAAGGATATTGAGAACCAGAGAAATAATAGCGGTAATAATGGTAATAATGCCCCTACTCAGACTCCTGGCGGACCAGTAGGAACTTTTTCTGGTAATGCTAATAGTGGTAGCGTCCAAGCAAAGGGCGTAAATATTGCCAAGAATTTCAAGAGTGAATTAGGTATCACAAAGGAAGCAGCAGCGGCAATTGCTGGTAACTTTGCACATGAATCAGCAGGGTTTATTCCTGGTATTAGGGAAGGTGGACCCTTCGGACAAAACTCAAAACCATGGCCTAAGAATACAGTTGGTAAAGGTTATGGTTGGGCGCAGTGGACAAATGCTGCACCTGGAGACAGATACGATAAGTTTATTCAATCATACGGTGGCGACTACAGTAAGACTCCAACAAACGAGGATAACTGGAAGTTTGCTGTCCAAGAGATGAGGGGTCCTGAGCCTTTAGGCTCATCATTCTCCAGTATGACCGATGTTGCTTCAGCAGCAGTCTGGTTTAGAAAGCATTGGGAGCGTGCAGGTGTCCATCATGATGGACCTAGAATTAAATATGCTCAGCAATTCTTAGCTGAGATGGCAAAGGGTGGGGTCGTCCACCAACTGTTGGATGCTGGTGGTGAAGTAGGTAAGGATGGTTTACCTAAAGATCTTAGGATGCTTGAGCGTCTGAAAAGATCTAAAAGAGGTATGAAAAAGGGATTCCGCCAGATGGCAAGCGGTGGTGAATTAGATAAACTTAATTTTGCTAAAGGTGCAAGTGATGGTCCTGGCACTCCTCATGGGATGTGTGTTGCTGGTGTGATCTACACTGCTGAAGCAAATGGTGCTAAAATCGGAGCACCTGAAGTGGCTGGTGGTGTAGATCCTGGAAACCATCCAAGAGGTTTGATGGCATGGGCAGTTAAGAAAGGATACGGATCTATACCTGGCACTCAAGGTAAACCAAGAAACATCAAAGGTGCGTTTGGCGACTTTGGTGTAACTTCCATGACGGAGACTCAGTGGGCAGATGCTGTAGTTGATGGTCTCGTTCCTAGTGGATCTCTAATCTTTAATACTAGACATGGTTGGGATTGGAATGGTGGATCTAGTGGTAATGATGCTGCTATTGCTCAAAATGGTGGTGCTGCACTTTGGAGTGGTCACTGGCAATCTGACTTCAAGCATAAAGGGAAAACAGTTGGTGCTGTCTATAGTAATGTAAAAGAGATTGTTGCCCTTACACACCCACAAGGTAATACTGCAGCACATGATGGGGTAACAACATCAGCATCACAGGATAGTAGCACTAATTCAGGTATTTCTAGGAATGGAGGTGGAGAGGATCCCAAACCTGAAAAACCCAAAACTCTTGAAGAGATGCTGGAGGCATTCAAGACAGGTTTAACAACTGCCTTGACAACGATCAACACCAACGTCAATGAATCAGCACAACCTACTACTCCTACTACTGAATCTAAACCACCAACATCTTCTACTGAGTCTTCATCCACAGTCGCTGCAGCATCTAAAATCACAGCAGCTAGACCAGAAGGCGCTAACGCTAAACTAAAGGCGATTAGGGAAAAAGCACAGCGTGATGAAGAAGAATCAGAATTTGTACCCGTTATTGCGGAGAAATTGGTTATACAAAAGGTTACACAACAGATAAATACAAAAGGTAACACCAGCGCAGTATACACCAAACCTTCGCCACTCCTCACTAAGTAATGGCATCATCGAAAGCACCAACAATTAAGGTCACAAAACCAAAACTTTATAAGATGATATCTTATAAGGGTACTGGTGGTGGTGGCAAGAAATTTACTGCTGTTACTGCTGCTGATGAGTTAGGCAAGATTTCCAAAGATCAAAATCAGGCATTCAAGACTATTACCTCAGGTATGAATTCCTTGGGTGCATCTATGAATGGTATTGCTCTCCAAGCGGAGGCAATGACTCAAGCAATGAAGGATAGAATATCTGCCAGGATCAAGAGTGATGCAGCTACTAAGAAGGCAGAGACTGTTTCTGATAAATTAGAGGAAGAAAGAGAGAAGAAGAAAACTGCTGAGGATAAGCGTAGAGAAAATAAGAAGAATAGAGCAGCTGCAGAAGATAAAAGCGAGCAGGGAGAAAAGAAGGAAAAGAAGGTAGGATCTCAGGTAATCCAGAATTTTAAGAAGGCAGCAGGAGGTGCTTTCGGTAGACTTCTTGGTGCTGTTGCTAGATTCTTAGGTGGTATCTTTAAGATCTTCATTGCATTTGCTGCATTAGATTGGATCGCTAAGAATCCAGATAAGGTTCAGAAACTTGTAGAAGGACTTGCTGCTATTGGTAAGTTTGTCTGGAAGATAACGTCATTCCTAGTGGGGTCGGCGTTTGATGGACTGGTGAAGTTTATGGAGAATCCTATATCTCTGAAAGGGATCATAGGATTAGGACAGTTTCTGCTGTCTGCTGCTCCTATATTCTTAGGGATTGCATTCCTTAAGAATCCATTAGCAACGGCAAAGACTGTTGGATGGGTCGTAAGCAGTCTGATTAAAGGTATCCTAAACATTGGTAAAGCAGCGAAAGCTGGTGCCAAGCTTAGGAAGTTTGCGGGCAGCAAACTCGGTAAGGGTTTGATTGCTGGTGGTTTAGGTGTTAGTGCATTCCTGGGCGAGAAAGCTGCTGGTGCTAGCAGCTCAGAGGCAGTTGGCGCTGGTGTAGGCACCGCTGGTGGTGCTATGGTTGGTGAAGCTATTGGTAATAAACTCGGTGGTCCCCTTGGTGGGATGATCGGTGGTGCTGCTGGTGCATTCGTTGGTGGTAAGGCAGGTAAAGCAATCGGTGGGTTTATGGAACCCATCTTCAAACCAATCGGCAAATTCTTCAGTATGATTGGTAATGTCTTTAAGCAGGTCATGGCACCTATTAAGGATAGTCTGAGTGGTTTCTTTGAAGTCCTCGGAGCAGTAATGTCTCAGGTGCTAGACTTCATTGAGCCCCACCTGCCAATGATTAGTAAAATCCTGGGTATTGGCATCCAGGTCATGTTTGCACCACTATTCATGGGTATTAAAGCACTGACTGCAGTGCTGAAATTCTTTGCACCTAAGACAGCCGAGATAGATAAGGAGACGAGTAAAGGTAAGGCAGCAGGAGGGTCCTTCCAGACTGCTAAGATGGTCAAACCTAAGATGGCATCTGGCGGGACATTTAACCTGCAAGATGAGATGGCAAAGCAACTTCAGAAGACTATGAAGGTAGCTAGAGCTTTCGGTCAGTTGATGCAACTCCCATTCAAAGCACTGGGTGTTGGTATTATGACTGCCATCGGTGGTATTGGTAAAGTATTCGGAGCATTCCTCCCTGCACCTATTAGAAACATGCTAGGTGCAATGATCGCACCTCTTGCTAAGATCTTTGGTGTACCAACTTCTGTCATTGGTGGTAGTGCTGCCAATAAAGAAGATATGAAGGGTGGGGATAAAGGACAGGCAGAAAAAGGTATAGGAATGACCTGGGATGAGAAACTCCTAGAGGCAATTGCTGGTGATAATGGCACTATCTCACTGATTGGTAAACTATTCAAATCAATCGTAGAGCATCCCATCTTCAAAGGTGTGAAGGCAGTAGCAGGAGGTATCCTGGGTGCTGTTGGTAACTTCTTTGGATTCTCTGAAGGTGGTGTCCTACCTAAGGCATCCATGGGTGGATGGATCTCTGGTCCTCAGTCTGGTTACCCCGTGTCACTAGATGGTGGTGCTACCACATCATTCATCGGTCATGGCACTGAGTGGGTTGGCATGAAGGGATTTGCAGGTGGTGGCGCATTTGTTGTGCCATTTGACACTCCTGCAACTAGAGCGAAACCCGGTCTAACAGCTCAGAGGTGGGGTGAGGCATCGCGTGGTGGATACTCCATGCCAGGATTCTCTAAGGGTGGTCATCTACCTAAGTTTGCCGATGGTGGTAAGTTTGATCCTGAAAAGTATACAAAGAATAGTTATGAAGCAAGTAGAGTTGTCTTAAATGACAAGTCATACTATGTGACTTATGGATGGAATCCTGATGCCAACGTTGTAAATATTAAGTCAATGTCCAAGAAGATAAAAGGAGGACTCTTTGGCTGGGGTGAAGAGAGGATAGGTGTTAAACCAGGATCTGATGAATTTAATGCAGTAATGAATTCAGGTGGTCTGAAGTCTGACATTGCCGGTAGACATCAGACTTTCGGTACGAAGGGGACATCTGTACCAGCAGATATCAAAGAGATTAAGGTTCACCCACAGGCAGATATCGCATACATGTTTAATAAATCATATCATGATAATTTAAATGCGTGGAAAGATCAGGGTGTTGATCACAAGAGATCTCAACATTTGGCAGCATCTGCTGCTGCTGAACTGGCGCAGGTTGATCCTGATGGGAAAGTTTCAGTTTTGCCAGGTGCGGATAATCCCCATGCAGCACCTGAGAGCATGAAGGATGCTGTTGTTACTGCAAAAGATCGTACTGAAGCACAGAGAGCAGAAGCGGCCGCAGAGACTAAGACAGAGAAGAAAGTAGAGACTGCTGATGACATCATTAATAGACTCTTTGGTACAAAAAATGAAGGAGGTGTAAGAGAAGGTGGATTATTAGGAGAAGGTCTTAAAGAGTTTGCTAAGGTTGCTCCTGGTGCGAAACTGGAAAAAAGTGAGCAGGAGAAGTCTGCAACCAAGAAAGAAAAATTGAATGCATTGACTGCCCAGCGTGATAAGGCGATGGCACCTGCTGTTATAGAGAAAGAAGCAGCACCTATTATGGGTGGTGAAGATAATGAAATCATTCTCCCTGGCAAGTCTAAGAATGATGCTGATGACTTCTTAATGCCTAAATTTGGTGTCATCCCCGAGTTTACTTCGACCCTTAGTAACTTAATGTAATGGCAGACAATCAATCAAGAGAATTTAAGTGTAAGAAAATTACTCTAACTACATTCACCGATGAGAAAGAGTATGACATTAAGGATCTGGTGGGAAATTTTCTCTACTATGAGTCTATTGAGGCACCATTTGTACGCCTAGAGTTGACGATAATGGACTCTATTGACTTTAACTTGAATTTGCAGGGTGGTGAGAAAGTTGAAGTCGATCTAAAAACCTTATCAGCAGATGATAAGGGTGAGTTAAAGTTAGAATTCAAAATCTATAAGATTGGTGACATCATCAAATCTGAAAGAGGACAGATGTATAAACTCTTCTGTTGCTCACCAGAGATGTATAACAATGAGTTGAATAAAGTTTTCAAAGCATTCGGTCCTATTGATGAGGGTGGATCTAAGGACATTGAAAACATTCCCAAGCATGTCTGTAAGGAATATCTGAAAGCACCTGGCAAGAGAATTAAGGAAGATAATTTTGAAGCACACTCTAGAACCATGGTCGTATCTCCTAATTGGAGACCTGTAGACCTTATCTCATACGTCTCAGACAAGGTTACTAGGGTGACATCTGGTAAAGGAGGTGCGAAGCAATCTGGATTCTTATTCTTTGAAAATCAGAAAGGATTTAACTTTAAGTCTATTGATGGGTTATGTGAGCAAGGTCTTGTCTTTACATATACATACAAACAGCAGGGTCAACTAGAAGAAGGAGATCCTGGGTATTATAATATTGAATCTATTCAATATCCTGACAAGGCAAACCATCTCAGGCACATGAGGTTAGGCACTTACAAAACAGTTACCACTGGTATCTGTGTGCCTATGCCTACAGAAAGTAATGCCACACAGTCAGGTGTTAGTAATGACCAAAAGTCTGCACCCTCAGGCACGGTATATGGTGCTAGAGAGACCGCATTTGATGACATCTTCAGTAGAGCTAGTAAACTAGAGTCCAGTCCACCATTCAACATGCCTGAGGAGGTGAAGGGGGAGGGTGCATCACCTACTAGACAGAAGATGAGAATCATCCCAGCCATTTCTCATCAGCAAGGTGATCGTGGTAAACCGAAAGGAAATGCTGACAATGGGACTCAACCTTTTGATACATTAGCAGTTGCAGAGTATGCAGCGGCTAGATATAATTTAATGAAAGCAATTCAGTTAACCGTCAAGGTGCCTGGAAACACCGCACTCTGTGCGGGTGAAATTATCAAACTGGTCATACCTGGATCTCGCGAGAAGGGTGAGACTGTTACCAAAGATAGGAAATTTAGTGGGAAGTATCTTATTGCTGCCCATACGTTTACCTACACTAAGAAGGGTTGTAGTTCAGAATTGCTTTTAATTAGAGATTCAATTCCTAACAAGTAACTGAAATGGAAAGCATCGAAAAGCACATCCAAAAAGACAAAGAGATCCTAGATGATCCTAAGACCTCTCTCAATCAACGTCGCCATATTGAAGGCGAATTGTATGAACTGGAGGATTATGCTGAGCATCATAAGAAAGAGATTGAGGAAGGAGATCATCATGATCCCACATACCTAGAACTCTACTGCGATCAAAACCCATCAGAACCTGAATGTTTAGTTTACGAGGATTGACAAACCTCCAATAAATTATTATAATAACCATGTAAGGGTTGAAAATGAATAACTTTGAGGAGCTCTTATACGGGCATTATCGTAATAAACTGCAGGCACAGAGTAATCCTTCTCAATGGCCACAGATAGATATCAGGATTTGGCAAACATCATCTGGAATTTTTGAATCCAAGTCCTGGTACAAGTATAAAGGTGAGAAGGAAGCATACAACTGGTTGAGATATAGGATAACTGATATCACTGAGACAACTGTCAAGACTGATATCTATAACTACATTAGTAGAGAGGATAGTTGTCCTTTTATCTGGACATGGGATTGTAAATGGTGGACAGGTATTCCTGATGGTTTGTGTCAGGTAGGTAAGTTTTTAATTAAGTCTAGAATTCGATTCAACGGCTTAGATTACAGAGCATTGGATCAGGGGTGGGACACTGAAAGTGATAAACAAGCATGGGGTAAACCTAAAGAGGAGGGTGAATTTCTCTTTACCTTAGTCGATAAATAATCATACGGAATTATTATTTAAATGAGAGAACGCACTGATTACCTAGGAAGGGACGGTTACACTTGGTGGATCGGGGAAGTTGAGAGTATCAAGGACCCCTCTGAGATAGGTCGTGTCCAAGTGCGTATTCTTGGTTGGTATACTGGTCATAAGGCAAAGCAGGCATATACAAAAGAGATGCCTACAAAGGTGCTCCCATGGGCACAGGTGCTGCTGCCAAATGATCAAGCACAGACTAAATCTGTTGGATCCACCACTGGGTTGCAACCTGGCGCATGGGTCATGGGATTCTTCCTTGATGGTGATGAGGCACAGTTGCCTATTGTCATGGGTGCATTCCGTGGATTCCAAACAAAAGAAGATCCTGAGAAGAAGACGACTGTTGCTGATGGCACAGTTGCAGAAGAGTTGAAAACTGAGACTCCACAGAAAAAAGATTTAGCAGGTAACGAAAGGAACGACGGCAATCCATTCCCTAAGAAGCAGACATCCACACCAACGAGTCCTAGTGGAAATGGCCAGGAAGAAGCACGAGGTGCTATCTCTGCTGCTGAAGAAACTCTGCCTGGTAATGCTGTTACTAACCCAACCAAACCACCTGTAGAGAAGCAATCAATTGCTGATGGTGTTGCTGGTCCTAGTGGTGAAGGTTTCCCAGATGACCTAGAGCGTATGCTCACAGAGTTGGGCAACATGGCAGCGACTCTTGCCAGTGGTCCTGGTGGATTCATCTCCCTTGCAACGGGTAAGAAGGTTGCAGGCGATAAGGTGATGGAGCACATGGGTAAGATTATGAATTTTCTTGCTGGTGGTATTGCTGGTATTCTTGCACCATTGAAAGAATTACTTGCCAAACTCATTGCTGAGGTTGTTGGTAAGATTGTTGCTATCATCTCCAGTTTCGTCCCTCTGGTTGTGATCACCACAATCATGATGTTCCTTGAGATGATCTTTGATATCTTCTGCATGAAGAAACCGATGTGGTTGGGGCTAGTGCAAGCCGCAATATCGGATGTCTCTGCGTTCGCTAATAATATAGCAACGCAGATTGTAGATAAGATTGCTGATAAACTTAAGGGTATTGACTCTGCTGTTAAGGGTGTTACTAATCGTATCCTTAGTGGTATCACTAAGACAATGAATCGCATCAAAGATATTGCTGGAGATGTGATCGCTGCTGTTGATATGGCAAAGGGTATTGCTGGGCAGGCGAGGGCACTTGGAGATGCAGTAACATCAATCTTTGAGTTTGACTTTACTAAACTCAACTGGGCAGGTCTAATTAAACTCCTGTTTGCCATCTTGGCGATGTTCTTCAAGAAGGATTGTGGGAGGAAGATCAAACGACCGAAATCTAAAGGGTGGTATCCGTTGATCGGGACCACGGAATGTGGTCACATCAATGAAGCAATCGTTGGCACACCATACTCTAGTTATGATGATGCTGTTACTGGTGAAGGTAACAAGGGTAGTTACATCGATCAAATGTTTACTGGCATCAATACAAACCTCATGGAGGTCGTGACTGCTTTAAATGGTGCTAAGATAATCAATGATGCAACACCTGGCATTGAGAAGCAGATTACTCAGGGTCCTGGTGGTGTTACAGACATCCAAGATGGTCATGGTAATACTCATAAGAATGTCCCCAACAACGAAACTAAGATCGTTGCTAAGGATAAGTGTGAGACCATTAAAGGTAACTATGTGCTGACAGTTGAGGGTGACTTCTATCTGAAGGTCATGGGTAACTATCATGAGGAAGTGACAGGTGCTAAGAATGACAACGCATCTCAGGGTCCTCAAGCAAAATCTGAGGGATCAACTAAGAATGTAGATAAGGCTTCTGCAAAGAGTGACCAGAATGCTAAGAGTACTAATATTGCCAAAGCAAATAAAGACGTTACAGCTAATATTCCTACTGGTACTAAGATGGTCAACATGGTCCATATTCAGCGACAGGAGCGTGATCAATACTTCAAGGCATTGCCTGGTGGTCACTTCTATCCTGTTGATGAGATTCCATTCCATCCTGAGGCAGATGATCAGGGTAGAGTGCCATGGGGTAGTCAATTGTCTGGTAATTTGGAAGACGATAAAGAGCAGAAGTCTGCATCTCGTAAAGAGGGTGACCATGACATTGCATACACTGGTGACGTTAGTATTCAGGGTGCAAAGGTTAAGATCACTGCAATTAACTCACTAGCATTTAACTCTCAGACTGTTAAGACTGAAGCAAACACCATTGAAAACGTGGCATCTGGTGAGATTACTAACGAGGCAAACTGGATCTCCTCTTTCCTCAACAGTGGTAGATTTGAGATCGTTGCGGTATTTAACCCACTCAAAGCATTGTCTGGTCAATTCACCTTTGTGAATGGTGCCATCATCGATATTTGTACTGACCTACCTATCCCTGGTCTAGCACCTCCCACACAGACTAGAATCTGTTTGGGTACATCGATGCCTGCATCCATGAATGACATCATCATGGGATCTAGTGCAGGTGTCCACTCAACCTTCATCGCATCTCCTACAGGTGTGATCGCTGAATTTGTGCCCACTGGTGCCCTGTTGAATCAGGTTGCTACTGGTCTGATACACACGGGCGTCGGCACTGGATATATGGCAACTGGCTGCGGTCTCGGACCCCATCAGGTCTATGGCTTGCCATTGCTGCTGAATTGATGTATGATATGGGAGTCTTCATCATGCTTCCATGGAAACTGAAACCTACCTTGAGCACATCTGGGTTACCATCTCTAAACGCTCCATCAAAATGATCGATAGTGAGGGTGTGGACGAAGTTATCAAATGGAAGTTTGATGAAGAGGGTGCCGAAGGATTCTATGAGACTATCGCTGAATTCAACAAAACCCTTCCTGAAGATCTAATCACTTATCTCGCATGAATAGCATAATTACGTTATCCTGTGCAGAAGTCCAAGAAAACTTTGACTTCGTATTCTCTCTAGTTGAGAGAGGTCACACCATCAAAATCATCCATGACGGAGGAGTTTGTATGATGACACCTATTATCACAAAGGAAAAGGGATCTGAGATAAATATCCCAGACCCTGAGGAATTTGTGCCTGATCCCGCTGGGGTGCAGGCATACGTTACAGAGTCTCTCGGAGAAATGTCGCAAGGTTTCTAAGATGCAGAAGGTTCGGATTACAAGCTCTTTTCATCATTTGAAAGACATAGGTATAGTCCAGATGTATTTCATCCAAGACATACCGTTTACATTTGAGGAGTTACCGGATTCTTTAAGCGAATTAGAAGAAGTTAAACTCGATGCAGATACTGCACGAGGATATACGATGGATGATCTTTACAAAGCATCAGAATATCTGGTGTTAGAAGGTTGTCATCCTATTTTATTTGATCTCAGTGATTGGGTTGAAAATTATGAAGAAGTCCCTGACTGATGACCCTTCAGACATGAATGCATATGTCTTTGGCGGGAGACCTGTCACAGCGGTAGGTCTCTTACTACTCATTAGTGAGATGGAAGGTACATACCAACATCTCAAATATATGGGTTTCAAAGAAGACATGGACGTTATTGATGAAATGAAGAAGAGATATTATAAACTCTACTTCAAAACAAAAAAGGAGGAGAAAAATGCCTAAGAAACAATTGATCTCAACGAAGGGTGACACCTGGGAATGGGAAGAAACTCCAGAAACAGTTAAAGCAGTGAAAAAACTCCATGAGGCAAGCAGCACTAACAAAAAGAAAAGTTGATGTAAGTAACATCACTTGGGATGACGTATTTGATAAGATGGAATACGACAGGTTACAAAAAACTTTCACGGTGATTGCACCAAAAGTGAAACCTGAAGAAATTCTTAACGAATCAGAAGATATCATCCTACACAAATGTGCAATGAGTACTATGGTGTGTGAAGGAAGTTATGCTCCACGGAGTATGCGTCCTCTCGTGGAGCATATGAAAGACCAGTATGGGATGATAGATTTCCATCAATATGTGTCATTTAGTGGCAATTCTCAAACGTTTGGTAGGCACAATGATACCGTAAGTGTAATGATTGTGCCCATTATTGGAGATATAGGTTATGCTGTAGACGGTCTTGGTGAAGTTTTTATGGATCTAGGGGACATCTTGTATGTACCTAAATATGTGTATCACGCGCCCCTGATATCTGGGCCAAGAGCAATATTGAGTTTTTCTTAATATGAAAGATATGCACGACACTATTTTATGTCATTGTGACATTGGATCAGGGTTTTGGAGACGATCCTTGCAGACAAAAGACCTTGGCGGTTGGTGTGGTACTTTCTTTCTAGACCCAGCAGGACGACTATTTCAAGTTGATTACAGTGATACACAGGACTTTTCAAGAGAAGATCCTAAGGGTTATGTACCCAACGGTTTGCATGGTAAAGTAACACCATACTCTCTTACGAAGTCAATAGAAGTATATCCTACGAAGTGGGATGCACATTATGCACCATTCCCTAGGATGATGCTTACATTTGTCGATGGTAAATTAAACAGGTTATTAGAATGAAATTTTGGAATGTATTACTGGCAGGAACACTGCTAGGATTGGCAACGTTGCCAGTTAATGCTAAACCACTTAAAGACAGTGAATACTTTACTAATCATTCTATGGGGTGTATGCTCCTACAAGAATGCACTGAAGGAGTCGATGAGGTCTTTTCACTTCTAGATATCTCCATTCAATATGTAGATCCAGAGCGTTACACATTTGCTGCTAGTGAATTCAACACTATGTTGATGGCATTAAATCAGGTGGGTGTAAAAGTATATTTGGCAGATGAGAAGTATTTTCCAGTAGGACATCGCGGTGTTTATCATACTGCAAGCAACAACTTCTATCTGAATAAAGCATTCATGGGTCGGCCGAATGTATTGATGAGTGTGATGCGTCATGAAGGATGGCACGCTGCTCAAGACTGTATGGCAGGTACTATTGACAATAGTATGATTGCTATCATTATGGATGAAGAGAAAGTCCCTAAGATCTGGCAAGAGATTGCTACTGATACCTACAGATTTCAACCATCTGCAATTCCTTGGGAGAAAGAAGCATACTGGGCAGGTAAGACTAAAGGTATGACAATGGAAGCACTTCTAGCATGTTCTAGGGGTAAAATGTGGACCACATACCCCCCAACTCCTATGACTAGAGATTGGTTAGTTAAGAATGGCTACCTCCTTAAGTAGTTTCCATTTCTACTCTGATAGATTCCCTCCTCAAATAAACAAAGTAGAAGGGGGGAAAGATAATCCCAACAAGTTCCTAGCGAATAGAAGGAGACGTAAGGGTTTACTCCTTGACCATAGTAGGTCATGGGACCCTTACGAGCCTAACTATTGTTACTGGGGATTTGAATTAAGAAGTGATTGGTATTCATATAATGGTAGAGGTAAATGGCAGTGGACAAAAGGTATCTGCACTTCCGAATTCCTAGACCAGTGTGAAGACAGATTCTATTCAGCATATGGGTGGAAAAATGTCAGAAATGTGCATAGTCTATGGCGGACTAAGCATCAGTTATACATACCTGACTTATCGAACCGTTATAAATAAAAATGTAGCAATTGTGCTGAGATTTCGTGGCAACTAAACGTATATCCCAATTAGATACGATTGCAGATGCGCTCGTCACTGGCGAGGCAATTCTGCCTATTGTTATCTCCGACCCTCTGATTCCAAACCGTAAGGCAAAGGTCAATCAATTATTTCGTGGAGTAACGGCAGGATCGGCGTCAGCGCCTGGTCTTGCCTTTGATTTGGATCGAGACAGTGGGATATATCAGTCAGCGATTAATGAGATTGGCATATCATTTGGATCAGCATCTCTCTATAATACTAGAAGAGAAAATACTGATGGATCCTCTACCCTAATCGTCCGTGCTGTTGACAGTGCATCTGCAACGTCAAGCATGGAAATGACTCCACAGGGTAGTGGATTTTTTACTGTTAATGGTCCTATCATTCAGACTGATGCACAATTCTTCTTGCAAGGTGATCAAAACCCTGCAAAGAGAGTGCAATTTAACGTTGATACAATCTCAACCCAGTCTGGCACACGTCGTTTCGATCTACCTAATGTAGGTACAAACACAAGCACCACTCTGCTGGCGAATGATACTTTTCAGACTGTCACAAACAAGACGATCATTATTAAAGACGGTGAGTTGCAGATCACAGGATCTACATCAACTGATAAGATCGCAAAATTTGAATGTGACGCTTGGGAGAGTCCTGGTCAGCACACTTACAAGTTGCCTGACTTTGGTGCTGCTAATACTCAGTCTACTTTGTTGGATGACATCTCTGACCAGAATGTCTTCAATAAGAATATGGTCAACCCCACATTCTCTAACACTCCTTCACTAGATGAAGAGAATGACCCCACAAGGTATGTGATCTTTGATTCTTCACTATTAAATAATAATCGTGTGGTGACCTTCCCTGATATGAATATTAGGGTAGTTGGTGAAGCATCGTCACAAACACTGACTAATAAGATTTACAAAGGTGCAATCCTTGCTGACATTGGCGATGATACTAGAAAGATTTCTTTAGATCTCTCCAATATCGAAGATAACCAAACCTATGCGTTTAGTTTCCCTGATGATGATCCAGCAGCACCTTTGAATAATGGCACAGCATCTAACATGTTGGTTGCTGAAAGAAAGACACAAACTCTTTATAATAAGACTTTAGAGTTAACGAAGATAAATAACCCAGACGACGTTAACGGCATCATGACTATTGATGCCAGCAACTTGACTGGAGCTCGCTCCATTCAGTTTCCTGACGCTGATGCAACACTTCTATCTACTAATAACATTAGTGATGTTGCAATTAGTTTCGGTGGAGCACTTGCCGCACCTGTGTTGGGTGGGCAACTAAGACTACAATCCTTTTTCCAAGCAGGTTGGTAATTAACAAATGACAGCAGGAAGACTCGCAGCCAAAAAACCTGGAGCCACCGCAAATGCGGTCCTCTACAGATGTCCTACTACTGTAACTGGTAGCACAGTTGTTTCCGTGTGCAACCAGTCTGGTAGCGGTGCCACTTATCGGATGGCACTAAGAGACTATGATCAGGTGCTGCACCTAGATGGACCCGAATCCGAGAATGGTGGATCGGCATCTACTTATAAATTTACCAAGGGTAATCCGATCTCGGCATATAAAATTACGGTAGTCCCTGGGTTTACCTTTGCTGATGCTATCCCTGGCACGGAGTTTGCATCTACCAACGATTCTACTGGTAAGATCCTTGATATCTTTAAGGAAACCTCTGATGTTACCTATTACACACAAGTAAAAGAGGTATCTAACATCTTATACCAAGCAGACTCTGCTGCTGGTATACTTGTTGGTGGTGAAACTATAACTGGTGGCACATCTGGATATACTGCTGTCTACCGTGGCGGTGATACATTGGGTGCTAATCTGGAATTTACTCCTTATGCCACTGGTGTTACGACTATGGCATTCTCCCGCACAACGGGTCTTGCTGATGGCATGTATGTGACTCTAGGAGCATCAGATGATGCTGCTGCTGAAGTTGTCACTATCGATGCTTCTGGTATTAACAGTGTGAATGATCAAGTAACTGTTACTCGCTCTGGACTGGGCACAACTGCTCGCACAGTTCCTGCTGGTCTGGCATCTAATGCATGGTCAGCATCTGCTACTGTTACTACTATTAACGAGGGTGCAACTTATACTGCTGGTGATACAACTCTAACTGTTACTGATTCTACTGGATTTGTCTCTGGTGGTGTTGTCTTAATTGACAACGAGCTTTGCTCTGTTGATCAGGTTAACGGTAACGATCTTACCCTGGTTCGTGCTATCTACGGCACTGCTGATGTTGATCATAACGATGGTGTTAACGTTACTCTGTTGACAGATAATGGCACCTATTTGGTTAACTATTTTAAAGAAGGTGAGGCAATTACAGGTGCAACATCTAATGCCTCTGCTATACTCGCTTTCTCAACTAATGTTAGTGCAACTATTAATACAAGTTATGTCGTTACTGATACTGGACCTTCTGCTACCGATCATACCTTCATTGGTTAGTTACAACTTAACGTTGATCGCACTTATAAGTTTGATTTAAGTGATTCTTCCAATACAAACTATCCTCTGAAATTCTCTGCTGATGCTACGGAGGGTCCTAATGATGCCACTCCTGGCACAGAATATACTCAGGGTGTTAGTAAGGTAGGTACTGCAGGTCAGGCAGGTGCATATACATCGATTGCTATCGATGAGAATACTTCAATTGCAATGTTTGCATATGCAGATGGCACTCCGGCAGGTAGCACAACTGGTATTGGTTTCGGTGTTTCTGTCCAAACTGATCCCAGTTATGCTGATATCTTCATCTATGATGTTGCTGGTGAGCCCCTGATTGCAGGTGACACCTTTACTATTGATGGAGTGACTCAAACTGTCCAGCAAGGTGGTATCACCGCTGGTCCTTATGGTTATGTAATGGATTGGGATCCCGCAAAAGCACACCTTAAGGTTGCTTTGGGTGCAGGATCTGCTTCATTCGCAGACAACACTGAGTTCCTTGACACTCCTACATTAAATAATGGCACTCGCATCATGACTAAAGCAGTCACTGGTAAGATCCTGTCTGTTAACAGTGTTGGTGCTGCTGATGCATCTCGTGTTGCTGGCACATATGCTAGTTTGACTGCAGATGCCACTGCTGCTTCGGGTGATATTGCTAAGGCAAAATTCACTGTAGTTGTTGATGGGGCTGGTGCTGCAACTGTTACTATTGTTGATGGTGGTGAAGACTTTGCCGCTGCTGAAACTATTCAGATCAATGATTCCCAACTGGGTAACGGTGGTGGTGCTGCATTAACATTTAATGCTGCAACTATCTCTACTGCTGAGCAAACAGGATCCACTGGACTTTACGGTGCAGAAGATTATCTCTACTACGATAATGCTATTGCAGCAAATGATACAGAAAAGAATTCTGGTATCATAGTGGGTCCAGGACAGAATCTGCTCGTTTATTCCTCTGCTGCTGATCTAAGTTACGTTGTTAATGGTTTTGAGTCTTCTTCGGATGATCTCACTGTTATCAATATGACTAAGACTTCGACAGAAGGCGGTGGTGAAGCTCCTCCTTAACTGACCATAAATACTACCGAAGAAGGATTCCTGAAGAATGGCACTAACCCGTCTTAAAAATATCATCACGTCAAGGACTGGTCGTATTATATACGTCAACCCTGACGATTTTGATGCATCGGATGCATATGACAACCGAGGTAACTCTGCTTTGCGTCCATTTAAGACGTTGCAACGTGCTTTCCTTGAGGTAGCACGATTTTCATATAGAGTTGGATTAAGTAATGATGAATT
>MPLV02096392.1_pt1 | contig 22182 bp, 23 predicted proteins | sample 1617331 | NCBI WGS metagenome assembly MPLV02 (sample SAMN05944802, study PRJNA350692) | marine metagenome | biome: marine; feature: ODZ; material: water; isolation source: 100 m water sample filtered on 0.2 um supor filter | place: Pacific Ocean | collected 2012-04-08 | depth 100m m | reverse complement strand
TGACTGATAGCTGACTTCAGTCCACGGTCGGTAATCTCGCCAGACTCCAAGAATTTCTCAAAACCTCTTGATTTTGTCGTCCATAAGTTAGCCCCTGAACTCCACCGAACAGGAAGCTGAGTGTCAGCTTGGACAGAAATAGACATCGCCATGAAGGAAGACAGGCCTAGAAGGACGAAGCTGCTACGAATGACAACTGCCAGAGGAATAGAAGTCAACTTGAAAACCATTAATGGGGGGCTGCACGAAAAAAGTCTTTTGAGAATAGCTTGAACGAGACATTCGCAGACTGCTTCATGGCACAAACTCCCTCATTATGTTAGATCTTAGCTGATAGGAATAAGGCGCTTAAGACTACTCTTGGCTTTGGTAGAAGAGATGAGTTAAATGTAGTTAGGTTAGGGAATAGCTCTTGCCCAGAATTGATTCCATCCATCCGGACAAGTCCCTGAAAAGGGTTTTGCCAGCTTGGACACATCTCCTCTGCAATGGAGTCTCTCGAGTCGGGTGCCGTTGCTATCGCGACGAACAATGGCCAGATAGGCCTCATCACCATGCTCGGGCGATAGCCACAGCATGGTGTTGTTTTTTGAGCGTTCTACTTTTGCAATGAAAAGTTTCCCGGCACTTAGGCCCAGCTCATTGAGCGATGAAGCGAATTCTCCCCAGTAATAACGAGTCATCTGAGCGCGAGTGAAAGACAGCAACAACGCTTCGGCCTTGATTCGCTGGTTAAGCGTGGCTTCGCGTTCCGCTAATCGAGATGTCACATCTTCCACGCTTGACCAAGTTCCAGAAACGCTAGACGCCTGCTCCTGATACATGCTCAATAGGCCCAATAGTGCCAAGAGGAAGGCGGCTATAAGCGATGGGACTTTCTTTGAGCTCAGCGCGTTGACCATGCGGATTGCCAACAATGATCCTTAACCTAGACAGAGCATTGGTGGATGAGACATGGCACTGAAATCACTTGCTATCACCATTTTCCAAGTGCTGTGGTGAATTCGATGCACGCCCACTTGGTGACTTAATGCGTCATGGATAGCAAAAGCAGATTTGGCATTGCACCGCCAATGAATTAGATCCTTCGCCAGGCTGCCCCGTTGCCACTTAATAGCGGCTTCTTTAATTAGCCATTGCTCCAGTACGGCAGTTCGTAGAGCGCTGCCCGTCAAGTGGGCGATCGCTTCTTGTTCCTCACAAGAGAAGTAACGACTTGCTAGAGGTTTAGCGGCAAAGGAACGATCAGTCCGCTCTAGATCAACTCCGATTTGTTGAGCTGCCCAAGCTACTAGTAGTGCATCACAGCAATGGCTGAAGCTGATGAATCCCCAGCCATTTGCTAGTTCTGGAGGATGGCCTGGAGGTGCTAGCAGCGGTATCTCAAGCGCAGGTATTTGCCAAAGGCAAGCAAGGGCGTGACGTACATAGCCGCGAGACTGTCGAAACTGCCTCGATCTTGCGGGAGATAATCGCCCAGCCCATTGTTGTTCAATCTTGTTGATCGGCATCAGGGCAGATTGCATTGGGAATAACCACAGCACCATTACGCTTGGGCTATTCAGTTCATGCGGCATCAATGACTCTGCAGATTGGCGATTCGGCACCTGATTTCAATCTCCCCAATCAGGATGGTGAACTGGTAACGCTGGAATCATTTAGGGGAGAACGTGTAGTTATCTACTTTTATCCGAAGGACGACACCCCAGGTTGCACCAAGGAAGCCTGTAATTTTCGGGACCTTTGGGAGCGTTTTGAGGCTCATGGCATCAAGGTGCTTGGGATCAGCAAAGATGGTGCTACATCTCATGCCAAGTTCATCAAAAAACATCAGCTTCCTTTCATCCTGCTCAGCGATACCGAGCCCTGTTTAGTTGCTAGCTCCTATGAAAGCTATGGACTCAAAAAGTTCATGGGCCGCGAATATATGGGCATGATGCGCCATACCTTCGTCGTTGATCCAGAGGGCAACTTGGAGCTGATTTATCTAAAAGTGAAAGCTGAAACCATGGCCAATCAAATTCTTACAGACTTGGGGCTCGACTAATCCGTTTAAGCACGTCCACCATCCCCTCTAAGGCCAGGTTTGGATGGTGGGCTACATCAAGGCCATGCTGTTTTAGTTCTTGTTCAAGAACTGGAGCATCACCTCCGCATAACCAAAGTGGCAGTTCTGCCTCACGCTGAGCCTCTATAAGCATGCCTATTAGGGCTTGGATACTGCCTCGCCGCATTGCTTCTGCTGTGGTGATAGGAAATGGTTCAGCACTAATTGGCCCTAGGCCTGGATCAATCAGATTCTGAGTGCCTTGCGCCATAGCCCGCAACTGCAAGCTAACCCCCCCTACCAACTGTCCGCCAGCGAACTCACCATCGGCTGTCACTCGAGTGATGCTAAGAACAGTGCCGGCATCGGCGACAAGTAGCCCATTGGCCAACATTCCGCAGGCCTTAGCTCTTTTGAGAGCGCCCCAAGCTGCCAAGGCTCGATCAATGCCAAGCCATGGAGGCATGCGCTTTAGTGGCACATTTTTCAACTCCAGGCGGCTGGCTGGATCTAATGCAATTTCAGTAGGCATTGCTCCCACAGCAGCCCATGCCATAAGGGGGACTTCAAGAGTTTGAAGCCTGTGCGGATCTGGAGCGCTATGGCAGAACTGCCAAGCTTCAGCTTGCTGCTTAGCCCAATGCCAACGACTATTGCCAATCAACAGGCAATGCCCTGCAACTTCCACAGTCAGATGCCTTCTCCCATCACACCAGGAAGGTGAAGGCCGCATTCTTCTTTTAGGCCTCCAAAGCGTGTTTCTCTTCCTGTTGCTTCCCCGCCATCAGGTGCACTTGAATGCCAATCGCCGACTGTGGAGTAACCCTTTTCAAAAAGAGGGTGCTGCGGCAAGTCATGCTCTTGCATGTAATAAAAAACGTCTCTGGAAGTCCAGTCGAGCAGAGGTCTTAGCGAAAAGCGCCCTCGTATCAGCTCGAGCCAGTTCATGGAACTGCGATGTTCAGTCTGATCACTTCTCACTCCACTTGCCCAACAGCTCACCTGTAGATCGTCAAGCGCCTGCTCGAGGGGTTCTATTTTGCGAATACGGTGATATGTCTCCAAATCCTTTACCGAGCCTGTCTCCCAGAGCCGGCCATGCAGAGCTTCCATCCGAGCTGGTGATAGTGAGCTTTTGACTACCTTTAAATCCAGTCCCAACTGCTCGGTGAGTTGATTGGCATAGAGATAGGTTTCAGGTGGTAGATAGCCCGTATCTACCCAGATCACCGGGACAGTCGATTCGTTGCTAAGGCTTTGCAGCATGTGCAAAAGCACTGCTGATTGAATGCCAAAGCTGGTTGTAAGCACAAAGCCTGAACCAAAGTGCTTAATTGCCCAGGCAAGACGATCTTGTGGCCTAAGGCTGGCTAGATCACTTTGGGTCTTCTCCAGAGGTACCTTGAGTAATGAGGCGACCTTCAAACTCGCGGATCGATCTGCCTTATTGGAAGACGCAGTGGTGGTTTTCTCGGTGGAGCCATTAGTCATCCACCCATCTTCCATTGTCGTCGATCAGCACAACCTGTTTAAGGTTCAAAAATCATTGAAGATCCATCGTTCATGGCCTCCAACCCGTCAAATGTCAATGCCGTGGTTGTTGTTGGAGGCGGTTTTGCAGGACTGACGACTGCACTTGCTCTTAGCTGTTGTCAGCCACGCCCCCCCATTGTCTTAGTCGAACCGCACAGCAGATTTGTATTTCTCCCTTTGCTCTATGAACTATTGAGTGCAGAACTCCAAGCTTGGGAAGTGGCTCCTCCATATCACTCCTTACTTTGCGAACGCGGTATTGCCCACCTTCAGGATCGCGTGGAAAGCATCGATACCAAAGCAAAAACGTTAATCACCAGCTCAGGAATCACACTTAGCTACTCACAACTGGTTCTGAGTACTGGTTCAGTACCTACTGATTTCAATATCCAAGGCGTCCTTGAGCACGCCTTGATGTTTCGCGATTTGGATGATGTTCAGGTATTGCGGCAACGAATTAGGGAACTTCAGCTAAGTAGAGATCCTCAACAGGCTCTTGTAATTGTTGGCGCGGGACCCACTGGAGTTGAACTGGCCTGCAAGTTGGCAGATCTACTTAACGGTGCCGCTGAACTCCATTTGATTGAGCTTGGTGAGAGGGTCCTCCCCAATGCGAAAGCTTTTAACCAGGAAGAAGCGGAAAAGGCATTGAATAAACGTGGTATTCACATCCATTTGTGCACGAAAGTGCTAGCGATCTCGGCAAATCAAGTGGAATTTGAGAGCAAACAAAAAACTCATTCCTTAATTTCACCAATAACGCATAGAGGTCTTATCTGGACTGCTGGTACACGAGCGGTCTTGCCAGAATTTGGCCCTGACTTTGTCCTTACTGGTGCACGACTACCTATCAATTCCTGTTTAGAGGTAATTGGGCTCAATCATGTCTTGGGCATCGGAGATGTCGCATTTAACGATGATCATTGCTGGCCAAGTACGGCTCAGGTGGCTCTTCAGCAGGGGGAGGCAGCGGCTCAAAACGTGATGGCACTGCGAGCTGGCAAGGCCCCTAATCCTTTTGAATTTAAGGATCTTGGCGAAATGTTGAGCCTGGGTATCGGAGAGGCATCAATTACTGGAATGGGTTTCACGCTTGCTGGTTCTTTGGCTTTTCAAATGCGCCGGGTTGCCTATCTAACTAAATTGCCGGGGTTATCTCTCGGCTTGCGTTCAGCTAGCACCTGGCTGCTTGGGCATTGAAGCAAGCCCACCTTGCTGGTCGCATCAAAGGACTTCGGCCTTCGCAGCAAAGGCAATTAGAGCGCCTCAGCCACCGTCGGCATCCCGAAAATGGAGGTGCCGATCAACTCACCCTGGAACGCCTAGCTGAGCAGGTGCTTGAACTTTGCCAGCCACTTCATCTGGTGCTGGATAGCCGTGGATTGTGCCGTTTGCTTTGGGTTGGTCCTCTTGATGGTTCTGGTCAACTTCTCGCCCATCTTCCCGAGTCGCCCCGACGCAAGATCACTGGATGGCGCTTGATCAGTTGCCCTTTAGATCTTCAGCGGGACGACCTCAGGCCTGGGTTGCAGGATGCGATCGTGGCACTTGATTTGGCACCTAGTTCCTGGTTGCGTTTTGCACCCACAGGAGATCGTGGTGGTACAAGGGCCGCCGCCCTCTGGCAACCGGATCCCAAGGAAGCTTCAGGGTGGTGCTTGATCGAAATCAACGCACTAAGTGAACTCTGTCAAAACAGTCAAGGATTAATCCCCAAGCAACAGATCAACCCCCAACCTTTAGCGAATGAAAAGGAACGGGTATTGCTGCTCACGCTTACGGGATCTGAATGTAGTCGCAGTGAACGCGACCTTGCGGAGCTTGAAGGGTTGGTGAGAAGTGCTGGGGGGCAGCCTGTAGCAGTTGCTAGGCAAAAGCAGGGGGCGCCTAATCCTCAGACTCTTTGGGGCAAGGGGAAATTACAGGAGGCTGCCTTAGAGGTTCGTCGACATAGCGCTTCTTTGGTTATTACAGACCGGGAGTTGACTCCAGTTCAAGTAAGGAACTTGGAGCGATATCTTGACTGCCCTGTCATGGATCGCAGTGAGCTGATTCTCGACATCTTTGCTCAGCGAGCTTCAAGTGCAGCTGGCCGCCTTCAAGTGGAACTAGCTCAGCTTCGCTATCGGATGCCAAGGCTAATAGGACGAGGTCGCAGCTTGTCACGTCAGGGCGGTGGTATCGGCACCCGCGGGCCTGGCGAGACTCAGCTTGAGAAAGATCGGCGTGCCATTGCCAGGCGCATCGAACGTTTATTACGTGAGGTGAGGCAACTAGAGAGTCATCGCGTCCGACAGCGCAACCGCCGCAAAAATCTGCCAAGGGTGGCAATCGTGGGTTACACCAATGCGGGGAAATCATCCTTGCTAAATGCTCTTTGCGCTCGAAATGAACACAGCAAGGTTCTGGCAGAGAACAAACTTTTTGCCACTTTGGATCCAACTACCCGTCGCCTCGGGTTTCCTCAAGCAGGAGCACCACCCCTTGAGCTTTTACTTACTGACACGGTGGGCTTCATTCGTGAGCTACCGGCTCCATTAGTCGAAGCATTTCGCGCCACACTTGAAGAAACTCTTGAGGCCAATCTCCTCTTGGTGGTTGTGGATCTATCAGATCCAGATTGGCAAGTCCAGTTATCCACGGTGCATCAGCTGCTTGATTCCCTTGGCGCAGAGTCAACCCGTCAGCTGGTGGCAAATCAGATTGATCGCTGTGATAGCAGTGCTCTTGAGGCAATTCGCAGCATCGACCCCAAAGTGCTATACCTCTCTGCTACCTCTGGGGCAGGGCTGCAGGGACTCAAGTGCTGGCTTGAAGACCACTTGTGGGGCCGCGGAGCAGAATCGATCCTTAGCCATTCTGATAACACCTGACTATGGCTGAGCTCAGCGCTGCTCTTCAAAACCCTCAGGCCCTCATCACCCTGGCCGTGTTGCTACTTGCAGTGGTGCTGTTCATAAGTGGTGTCCTTGCACCTGAGCTCACTGGTCTGCTGTGCATGGCCCTACTCATGGCTACCCATGTGCTCTCCTCTCAAGAAGCCTTGGCTGGATTCGGTAGACCTGCCTTGATCACCTTGATGGGGCTATTTGCAGTCTCTGCTGCTTTATTCCGTAGTGGTGCACTGGATCGAGTGCGCGAACTGATCGCTTCTGAACGCATTCGAAGCTCACGACGGTTGATTGCCTTGTTGGGCTTGGTGGTTGCGCCTATTTCGAGTGTCTTACCCAATACACCCGTGGTGGCCTCATTACTACCGGTTATAGAAGCTTGGTGTCATCGGCGCCGAATCTCTCCTTCCAAGGTTTTGCTGCCTTTGTCTTTTGCCACGCTGTTTGGCAGCACTCTCACACTGTTGGGGAGTTCAGTGAATCTGCTGGTGAGTGACATCAGCGAGCAACTGGGCAACGGACCTCTAGAACTATTTAGCTTTACCGCTATCGGCGTGCCGATCTGGCTAGTTGGAAGCGCCTATTTAATCTTGGCTCCTCAATCCTTGTTGCCAGACCGTGGCAGCAACAGTGATGAATTAGGAGATAACAAGGATCAGATCGGCTATTTCACTGAGGTAACCATTCCTAGTTACTCCCACCTGGTGGGACAGTCCCTGCATAACAGTCGTTTGCAACGTCGTTTTGATGTAGACGTCCTGGAATTGCACAGAGGCAAGGAACGGCTCCTTCCTCCCCTGGCTGATCGCAGGCTTGAACCTGGAGATCGGTTACTGCTACGGGTCACTCGCGGGGATCTGCTGCGACTGCAACAAGAGCACAATGTGCAGTTAGCTACACATGAATCGAACGCATCAGCTTCACTCTCTTTAGCTGGTACTGGTGATGGGCAGAGAACGGTTGAAGTACTCCTGCCAGCAGGTTCCACTTTGGCCGGAGCCAGTCTGCGGGAACTGCGATTTAGGCAACGTCACAACGCCACGGTTCTTGCTCTTAGGCGTGGTCAGCAAACAGTGCAAGAACGTCTTGGACAAGCTGTGCTGAGGGAGGGAGATGTCTTATTGCTGCAAGCCCCCTTGGATTCCATCCGCGGGTTACAAGCCAGCAATGATTTGCTTGTTCTAGATCAGCTGGAAAACGACCTGCCCACGGTGCGGCGCAAGCCACTGACCATCGCCATTGCCCTGGCCATGCTGATAATTCCAACCGTAACGTCCCTGCCATTGGTGGCGGCGGTCTTGCTGGCGGCAGTAGCAATGGTGGCAGGGGGATGCCTTCGCCCAGGGGAGCTACAGCGGTCCATACGACTCGATGTAATTCTTCTGCTTGGGTCGCTATCAAGCTTCAGTGTGGCGATGCAGAAAACTGGGTTGGCAGATGCTTTAGCAAACAGCTTTGAAACTTTGCTGAATGGCTGGTCTAACTATTTGGCTTTGTTAGTCATCTTTCTGGTCACGACGATTCTCACTCAGGTAATGAGTCCCGCCGCTTCAGTTGCACTGCTTGTACCGGTGGCTCTCAGACTCGCAACAGGTTTAGAACTTCCACCAAATGCACTTGTTTTCACAGTGCTATTTGGTGCAAGCCAATCATTCCTGACACCGATGGGGCATCAGACCAATCTGATGGTGTTCGCTCCTGGGCGTTATCGCTTTTTGGATATAACTCGTTACGGAGCTGGCTTGACAGCTCTGATGACCGTAATGATTCCTGGTCTGATCCTGTGGAATTGCGGGGGACTTTGAATAACGCAAAGTTGTGCCAGCATTTAAAGGATATGGTCCTGTTCGTCTGGGGTTTCCCCGCATCAAAACCTTTGACTTTTGTAGTGACAAATTGGGAAGCCATCGGTGCGATTTCCTAAAGCTGTTCATCGCACTCAGGATTGGTACCGGCGTCTGACGGTTCCTCAGTTCACGGTGGTCACAGGGCTACTGGTGATCATGGCTGGGACCCTGCTATTGGACACGCCACTGTGCTCCACCGCAAAGGTGGGGTTATGGGAAGCACTTTTTACGGCGACCTCGGCCGTGACCGTGACCGGACTTTGCATCATTGATATTGGCCAAGATCTGACCGGCTTCGGCCAGGGGGTGCTTGCAGCGATGATCCTGGCGGGTGGACTTGGGCTGATGGCGATCACTACCTTTCTGCAAGGTTTTGTGGTTCGTGGTACTGAACTCAAGTGCAGGCTTGATAGAGGTAAAACTCTCGATGAATTTGGGGTTGGTGGCGTAGGTACAACTTTTCGGGGGATTGCTCTGACAGCAGCAGTGATGATCCTGATTGGCGCAACTGTGCTCTATAGCTTTGGCTTTAATGACATCGTCAACCCCGGGGAGAGGCTGTGGGCTGCCCTTTTTCACAGCATCTCGGCCTACAACAACGCAGGTTTTGGACTCTGGTCGAGCAGCCTGGAGAACTATCGCAGCAATGCAGTAGTCAACGTCGTGATCATCCTGTTGATTGTTTTAGGTGGGCTGGGGTGGAGAGTCACCAGTGATCTTTGGAGTAATCGCAAGCATTTACACCGCCGCAACCTCAGCTTGCATACACGTTTGGTGATTCGCACATCACTGTTGCTGATTCTGCTTGGAGCGGTGGGCTTATTGATTACTGAGTCATTAAGCCGTGGGCATTTTTTTACCAGTATTGGCTGGTCTGAGCGACTGATGAGCGCCCTGTTCGGATCTATTAGCGCCAGAACAGCAGGTTTCACCACCGTGAACCTTTCTATGGAGAATATTTCCGACTCAGGGCTTTTACTCTTGATGGCGCTGATGTTCATTGGAGCCAGTCCTGGAGGTACTGGCGGTGGCATCAAAACCACTACTTTGGCCGCTTTGATGGCTGCCACCCGTTCAACCCTGCGTGGCCAGGACGATGTCGTAATCCGTAATCGTCAGATTTCTGACAAGGTGGTGCTGAAGGCAGTGGGTATAACTGTGGCTTCTCTTCTTTTTGTGCTGGTGATGGCATTGTTGCTTGGTATATCCAGCAACCTCAATGGAGAGCAACCATTCACTTTTCTAGAAATGTTGTTCACTTGCATTTCTGCTTTTGCCACTGTCGGTTTCGATGTTGGTGTTACCCAGAAACTGAGTCATTTCGGTCAGTTAGTGCTAGTTATCGGCATGTTTGTAGGTCGACTTGGCATACTTCTGCTACTGAGCGCAATTTGGGAAGCAATAAATCGAGATCAACTTCACCGTCAAAATCGCATCGGTTACCCGTCAGAAGATCTCTATGTCTGAATTTTTCTTCGCTGAGGAAACAAGATGAATGAGTGGTGGAACTGGTCACCTCAACAGGGCACCCATCAAATGGGTTTTGCCGTAGTGGGTGTAGGCCGCTTCGGGAGTGCGGTTTGTCGTGAGTTGATCAAAAACGGTGTAGATGTCTTGGCGGTTGACAACTCAGAAAAATCCATTGAGGAGTTGCGTCAGCTAGAGCCTTCGATTGAGGCAAGGATTGTCGACTGCACTGAAGAGGAATCAATGAGGGAAGCAGGTGTACTCGATATGGGCACCGTTGTTGTGGGCATTAGTGAACCGATCGAAGCGAGCATCACCACAACGCTGATTGCCAAGGACAGTGAGGGCAGCAAAGTTCAACAAGTAATTGCTCGTGCTACCAGTGATCTCCACGAAAAAATGTTGAAGCGGGTTGGGGCTGATCGGGTGGTTTTCCCTTCCAGAATGCAAGGGGAACGGCTGGGGCTTGAATTGGTTAGGCCCAACCTGATGGAACGCCTTGAACTAGATGAGCAAACGTGCATCGAAGAAATAAAGGTGCCAGAAGAGTTCATTGGACATTCATTACGTGATCTCAACTTGCGTAAGAACTATGTGGTGAATGTCTTAGCTGCGGGTCCAACTAATGGGCTCTCAGTTAACCCCCCCGCGAGCTATGTGCTTGAAAAGGATCATGTGCTGGTGGTGATGGGACTGGTTGACGATCTTCAGAGACTTCCTAAGACCTGATTTCAATGCATGTGCTGGGGCTGATGAGCGGCACCAGTGCTGATGGTGTAGATGCCGCACTGGCTCAGTTCAGTGGTACACCATCGAAACCAAATTGGTCTCTGTTGAATCTTGTTTCCACTCCCTACCCCAAGGACCTGAGGAATACCGTTGTCCAAGCCGGACAGGGCCAGAGGTTTAATAGTCGTGATTGGCTTGAGCTATCGGAAGCAATCACTGAGGTCCAAGCTCAGGCTGCTAGGGCTTGTGACCCAAATGCTCAAGCTGAACTCGTTGGCTGTCACGGTCAGACTGTTTGGCACCGTCCTCCTAGCAAGGGTCACCGCGGCGCCAGTTGGCAGATACTCCAAGCTCCCCTATTGGCTGAATTGCTGCAGTGCCCTGTTGTACATGACTTTCGATCCATAGATCTGGCTCTTGGTGGTCAGGGTGCACCGTTGGTGCCCATGGCGGATGCTGCACTGTTAGGCCGGGTGGCTGGCTGGCGGGGGGTGCTGAATCTTGGCGGGATTTCTAATCTCACCTTGATACCGCCGCGTAATGGTCCGGATCGTGGATCTTCAGTTTTGGGTTGGGATTGCGGCCCAGCCAATAGCCTTATAGATCTGGCCATGCATCAGTTCAGCAAAGGCAAGCTTGCTTTTGATCGTGATGGGGCCATGGCTAGCGGTGGACGTCCACATGCAGCCACGATCGAACGCTGGCTAAAGGAACCCTTCTTTCAGTTGCCTCCTCCTAAATCAACAGGTCGGGAGCAATTTGGTCAAGCTGATTTGGAAAACCGCTTGCAAGAACTCCCCGGGCTGCCGCTAGCTAATTTTGTTGCCACTCTGACTGCTTTTAGTGCCGCTGTTGTGGCTCAGGATTTGGACAATCTGCACACTAAAAACTTGGTCCGCCCTTTGGAGCTTGTGGTAGCTGGTGGGGGGAGCCGAAATCCAGTTCTGATGAGCGAGCTGAGACAACGTTGCCGCGGTATGCGAGTGCGTCTAAGCGATGAGTTGGGCCTTAGGGCTGAGGCACGAGAAGCCTTGGCTTTCGCTTTGCTTGCCTGGTGGCATAGCCTCCGCCAGCCCGGCAATGCCCCAGCCATAACAGGGGCCAGAAATGCGGCAGTACTTGGAGTTAGAGCTGATCCAGGTTAATTCGCAAATAAGTTCATCGAACAGCAAATTAGGTCCCCTTAATTAGGCCCCTTAATTAGGAAGGACGGTATAGCCGTAGTCGGCGTGGAGCGCCTCTTAAGCGTCGAGGTTGTTGTGCTTCAAGAGCGGATCGGAAAACTTCTGTACTTGCTAGAGATGTTGCTGAGGCTGCGGGATTCTGACCTTGCTCGTAGCGCTGAACACCTTGCTGGATCAGTACTTTGGCCATGTTGCTAACGGTACGTGATTCCATTTCGGCAAGAGCTGCCAAGCGAGCGCAAAGCTCTTCAGGTAGTACGACCTGAACTCTCGGGGATTTGGGCTTCCCGTTGGATGAGGTTTGACGGGTAGCCACGACCCAAAAGATGTAAGTCCTACTAATAAGTGTACAGAGGTGTGCAAGGATAGTATCCAGCACTATGCTGATCCCACAGCTCGGAATGGTCTATTCCGATGGTCCAGTCCAAAAGGTCATCTGGATCGTTTGTCGGAATACCCCAGGCCATATCCCCTTCCCCCGCAATCGTCTAACCAGGCCACCAATAAGGATTGCCCTATGACCAAACCCACCCTTCAGCCTTCAGCTCGCAATAAGGCCGTTCAATCAGCAAGCAGCCGTGTTGAATCGAGCAGTCGTGCCAAGTCAAGTAGAGCTCGGCGCCCAAGCCGTAGCAAAGAAAATAGTGCCGTGCTGGTATCAGCTGTGATCAGCAGCTATTTGCTCACCCACCTGCACCAAGTTTTGCAACGGGCGGAATATGGCGCTGCCAAGGACGGACGTGAATCCCAGGCTGCAAATTTTGCTCAACTGCGCAAAGTGCTCTGTATGGATGCCCGCAGCATGGAAGACGCATCGGCAGAAGGCACGCCAGAGGTCGATATGCAGCAGGCAGCATGAGCCAAGAATCAAGTCAAATCACTACTGGATGAATAGGGTTCCAACAGCTACTTCCCTCCGATGAGCAGCAACGCTTCAGAGCTCTACGAACGTATTCAGAACGATCCAAAGCACACCAAGGTTCTTTTTCGTCAGGCCCTTCAAGATCCACAGGGAGCCTTGCAGGCAATCTGTGATCTTGGGCAAAGCATGGGACTACCGGTCACGCCTGATGAAGTAAAAGCCCACTTGGCCAGTTTGGATGACGCAGAAACCAAGCAATGGCTAATCAAGGCCCGGGGGGGGCTTTAAGGCCAGGGTTGAATTCAAGGGAGGTCCCTTCCTGAATAGGTGGGGACTTCTGAATTCCGCGACGGTCATAACCGCCGCCGCCAGCCAAACTCCAGAAAAACCAGTAGCTGGGGATTGCCAAGCCTGCAGCCAGCACAAGAGCGGTGATTTGTTCGAGCTTCACCATGACCGGGGATCCGGAATGGGTAGCTTCCAGTCTGCCTTTAGACCGAAGCGGGATGATGGTCACACGGTTGATATTCCTCTGTGCTGCGACTTGAGCGAATTAGCAAGATCTATCCAACGGGTGAAGTCCTCAAAGATGTCACCTGGGAAATCAAGGGTGGGGACAGGATCGGGCTGGTAGGTGTGAATGGGGCTGGCAAATCAACCCAGCTCAAATTAATCGCGGGACTAGAGGAAGCCAGCAGTGGCCAGATTGTCCGTCAGGGGGATCCACATATCGCCTATTTACAACAGGAGTTTGATGTAGATCTCAGCCGCACAGTGCGAGAGGAGCTCTTCCAAGCTTTTGGTGAAGCTGCTGCTGTAGTTGATCAACAGAGGCTGGTGGAGGCTGCGATGACTACAGAGAGGGCTGCAGAAGACCCCGTTTATCTCGACAGCCTGATCAAGGACCTAAGCCGTTTGCAAAGTCGTTTTGAAGCTCTACATGGCTATGAGCTTGAGGCTCGAATCGAAAAATTGCTCCCCACCATTGACTTCAGTTCTGAGGGGGCCGATCAGCTGGTAGGGGATTATTCCGGCGGCTGGCAAATGCGCATAGCTTTGGGCAAGATCCTTCTTCAAGATCCTGATCTTCTTCTGCTTGATGAACCGACAAATCACTTGGATGTAGAAGCCATTCAGTGGTTGGAGGGATATTTGATTGAGCAAAGTGCCGCCATGGTTGTGATTAGCCATGACCGAACCTTCTTGGATCGGATTTGCACTCAAATCGTTAGTACTGAAAGAGGTCTCTCGCGTACCTATATCGGCAACTACAGCGCGCATCTTGAGCAGAAGGCACTTGAGCAGGAAGCGACTCAGGCTGCGTATGAACGTCAGCAGAAAGATCTCGCTACCCAACAGGCATATGTAGATCGATTCAGGGCCAGTGCCACTCGAAGTACTCAGGCCAAGAGCCGAGAGAAACTCCTTGAGAAAGTGGAGCGAATTGAAGCTCCAATTACAGCTGTCAGCGGCCCTAGCTTTCGCTTCCCGGATGCACCGCGTTCTGGTCGACAAGTGGCGGTGATCGAAGACTTAAGCCACAGCTACGGAGAAAAGATCCTTTTCCTTGGGGCCAATCTGGAGGTGGAGCCAGGCGATCGAATTGCCTTCGTTGGTCCCAATGGCGCTGGCAAGTCAACTCTGTTGCGCCTGATCATGGGCTTGGAATCTCCTGATGACGGCGTGGCCTCCCTGGGAGAACACAACGTCATCGCTAGCTATTTCGAGCAGAACCAGGCAGAAGCGCTGGACCTAAGCAAAACCGTTATCGACACGATGTTTGAAGTCGTACCGGACTGGACTCAAACCCAGGTGCGCTCGCTGCTAGGTAGCTTCTGCTTGAGCAATGAAGCTGTATTTAAAGAAGTTGGCAAACTCAGTGGTGGTGAGAAGGCTCGCCTAGCCCTAGCTCTGATGCTTGTCCAGCCTTGCAATCTGCTAGTGCTCGATGAGCCCACCAACCATCTCGACATCCCTGCTAAGCAGATGCTGGAAGATGCGTTGCGGGCATATGAGGGCGCCGCCCTGTTGGTTTCGCACGATCGCTATTTCATTTCCCGTGTAGCCAATCGCATTGTGGAAATTCGCGATGGAGAGCTGGTGCTATATCGCGGCAACTATTCCTATTACCAGGAAAAAAAGGAAGAAGAAAAGGCAGCAGCATCAGCAGCATTCGCCCTGGCAGAACGAGAAGCCAAACGCCTTGCCAATCGAGATCGCCAGAGAAAGAGACAAGCGCGAAAAAAAGGCGCTGCCTAACTCAGACTCTCTTCGCTTGGTAAAAAAACTTCAAAAAGGATTAGGCAGGAAGACTCATTTCTCTTTGTGGACTCAAAATATGTGCATAAGCTGACACCACTGTTTTGGTAAGTAATGACGAACGCCTCTGCCCACCGTGCCGGTGAACTCCACATCGCCAGCTCGAACAGCGACGTAAGCCATGACCACGAGCAGACTTGGGATGCAGTCGAAACTTATTTCGAATGCATCACGACCTGTTCGTTGGATGACGGAGAATGCATCACTCGCTGCGTAGAGCAATTGCGAGACGCTGATGACTAAATAGCCTTTGCCAAGATTTAACGAGAGATTGCGCAATATTCACGGTGTTATGGAAAGTCGTCTGTAAAAGAAATTGTCTGAGCTATTTGGTTTTATCTGGATACAGGTTTATTAGGGCTTAGGGCTTGATCAATAGGCTTGCATTGCTTTGAGCTCAACAGGTGTAACTATCAATTCAATTTGATTATTGCCTCGAACTAGTTCGAGGCTTAGAGGTTGTCCAACACCATGTTGATCAATCGCTGTCACCACGTCAGCTGGTCCATAGATGGGCTGCCCTTTTACTGAAACGATCACATCATCAACCTTTAAACCGGCGACGGCGGCAGGCCCGCCGGGCACTACAGAACGGATTACAGCTCCAGCCGAGTATGGAGTACCACTGCGGGAAGACGGCACCGAGGAGAGGCCTATCCCCACCATTGGATGACTGGCCCAGCCGCGATTTACCAGCTGCTTTGCGATGGTTCTTGCCCGGTTAATAGGGATAGCAAAGCCCAGGCCTGCACCTGGCCCGGAGCGAATGAGTGTATTTATTCCCACTACGTAGCCCTGTGCATTCAGTAGAGGGCCTCCCGAGTTGCCTGGATTGATAGCGGCATCGGTCTGAATCAAATCCAACCGCTTTCCAGAGATCCCAAGCTGAGAAACGTTGCGGTTGAGGTTGCTAATGATTCCTAGCGTCACTGTATTTTCAAGGCCAAATGGGTTGCCAACGGCAATAGCCCAGTCTCCGACCCGAAGCTGATCAGAGTCTCCCAATGGCGCAGTGGGCCAAGGGCCCTGTCCATCTAATTGCACTACAGCTAGATCTGTAATTGCGTCCTGACCCACCACTCGAGCAGGCACTCTTCGACCATCTGGCAGTCCCACCATCAGCTGATCGGTTTTCTCAACTACATGGGCATTGGTAAGCACCAATCCCGTTGTAGAAAAAATCACACCACTGCCTTGCCCGCGCTCGATGCGTGAGCGGGGAGAAACTCTGCCTGACTGGCCGAAAAAGTGTTGAAACAGGCGGTCCATAGCAAGCCCCTGGGGTAGGCCAGAAATGCCTGTAGAACGCACGGTTCGCCGAGTCTCGAGGGTAACCACGGCAGGACCGCTGAGGGCTACAGCTTCTGCCACGAAGGACTCTCTTGATAACGCAGCCGCTGCTGATGCTGCCTGCAGTGAATTAGCAGGCAATGTCGAAAACACTGGTAGACAAACCAATCCAGCGCCTAAGAGAAGACCACCACGGCACAATCTGCTCAAGCCTGAAGTTTGATTGAAAAGTCGGAACTCAGTGGAGGGTTTCTCAAGCAACGCTGGCATAAGGCACAAGGCAATCTGTTGATGGCTTTGACCGTAGGCAAGGCTTTTGGAAATACCAGTACTAATCCTTGTTAGAGCTGTGACCGAATACGCCTGGACTCGATTGATAAAACTTTCATGACCCGAGCGAAAAGCCCTAAAAGCCCCAGAATGAATTAACTGTTGCAACAAATTATGGATGCATCTATTTCCTTGCCTTGCTTTTGGAAAATTTGATCAGCCTGTGCTTTTCAAGGTCCTCGCCATTGGCAAGATGCTTAAAGGGCAAGCAATGATGAACACATCTTGGCGATAAACCAATCGCCTTTTTCGCAAACCATGAAGACGTTATGGAGAATCCCCTGTTCCCGATGCTTTACGGCGTTGCCTTCTTGATCCTGTTGTGGCAAGCCCTCCGGGTTATGGGGAAGGTTTTTAACGCTGCGCAACCACCAACACGTAGCCAATTTATTAGAAAAATCTCAAAGGGTGATCGCACTGGCCTGGTCACTGTTCACCCTGAATTACTAGACCAGGAAGGTCGCATTACAGATGAAGAGCTACTCACCGTTCGTTTCTCTGGAGACAACGAGCCACCTCAGTCAGCGGAAACACCTGCTGAATAAATTAGAAAGAGAATGTCCAAGGCCGGTACGGGATTGGACTTGATGGGGGAGGCCCTGGTGGATCAAAGAACACGCATTGTTGCTGCAGTGATTAAGGCGGTGAAGTTACCTCCAAGATTTCGGTTGCGGCTAGTTAAAGAAGATCCTGTGCGGCTTGAACTCAGCCTGACGCCGGCCTATGGCAAACAGCCAATTCAAGTGGGATTAGTGGAGTCTCTAGACCTTGTTGCCCGGCGAGACCGAGAAGGTCGTATCCCTAGAGACTTGCAAGGGACATGGGATTGGACAGTTCGACACGGAGAGGTAAGTACTGGAGGCTGGAATCCCTTGCTTAAAGAAGCACTGCAGACGATGTTTGAAACAGGACTACCAGCCATCGTCTATGAAGAGCTCACTGGCGAGGACTATCACCCTGTTGACGGCGCTCGCCACGTGCGCTGATTGCTAAGGATGTAAAGCCCTGCAAAGTACTAGGGCTGCAAACAGTGGTCAGGGGCTAGACCAGTAAAGTTCCTGGCCTTAAGGTTTTCTTTATGACCAGCCTGCAGCTTTCGGCAGGGCCTCTGGTGAGGCTTCTCTTTGCCATAGGAGCACTAAGCAGCCTGATGCTGTTGGTTCTTCTTACTGTGTTCAGCTGATTCTTGAGAGCTTGGGAGAATTCCCGATTGACTCGTTGCTCTCGCAGCTCTCTGGAGCGTTAACTGCAAGTGCCACCGTGCTGCTCCAAGCGCCTCCTGGAGCAGGAAAAACTACCAGAGTCCCTCTTGCTCTCCTTGGAGCAATTGATGGCCAAGCCTCTCTCCCAGGTCGGATCTTGATGCTGGAACCCCGACGCCTGGCTGCCAAGGCAGCCGCGTCGCGCTTAGCGGCAAGTCTCAAAGAGCCTTTGGGTGGGCGTGTGGGCTTCGCGGTAAGACATGAACAGCGGCGTTCAGAACGAACTCAATTAGAGGTGATCACCGACGGTTTGTTCCTGCGTCGCCTCCAGAGCGATCCAAGCCTAAAAGGTGTTGATTGCGTGATTTTCGATGAATTCCACGAACGGCGCAGGGATAGCGACCTCGCTTTGACTCTATTGAGAGAAGCCCGCCCGCTCCTCCACCCAGAGCTCAGGCTGCTACTGATGTCTGCCACCCTCAATATTGACGAACTACAAGATCGCTTACCAGAAGCAACCTTGTTGCAGAGCGAGGGAAGAGCTTTCCCGGTAATCACTCAACATCAGCCGCCACGCCTAGACGAAGCTTTGCCTTATCAGGTGATGCGAGCCATTGAGGCTCATGCTTTACCTCTGGCAGGAACAACAGCTAAGGCTGGAAACGCTGTTCACTTCAATTCACGCCCCACTGTGCTGGTTTTCCTGCCTGGACTTCGTGAGATCAAGCGCACTCAGGAACTATTGGCAGCTCAAGAAAGTCTTGATCACTGGGAGCTTGTCTGTCTTCATGGGCAGCAGCCTCTGGATGCACAAGCGCGGGTGTTGTTGGGGGCTGAATCGCCTTGGTTAGGCAAGATCGTTTTGGCAAGTTCGATTGCGGAGAGTTCTCTCACCCTTGAAGGAGTTCGCTTAGTCATCGATAGCGGCCTGAGTCGGCAAAGCCGCTTTGATCCCAATACCGGAATGGAGGGACTTGAAACTGTGCCTTCCAGCCAGGCAAGCGCTTGTCAACGTCAAGGTCGAGCCGGACGGCAAGGACCAGGCCAATGTGTACGGCTCTGGTCCCAAGTTGAACAACTGCGACGACCAAAACATTCGCCTCCAGAAGTGCTTGTTGCTGATCCCATGCCAGTGGTCCTGGAGTTAGCCGCATGGGGGGCTGGCCTAGGAGAAACTCTGCCTTGGCTTGATCCACCACCACTGGCCGCGTTGCAGAAGGGAATGCAACAACTGATCAATCTGAACGCTCTTGATCGTGATGGACGGATCACATCATCAGGACGCCATCTCTGCAAATTGGGCGTACACCCCAGGCTTGGGATCCTGCTGCTCCAATCCCAGGCATGGGGGTGTGAAGCACTGGGAGCCGAGCTGGCTGCCTTGCTTAGTGATCGTGATCCTTTGAGTAACCATGAGTTTGGATCCGACTTGCGTGCTCGTCTGGAGTGGTTGCGTGGGGACGGGCGAGAAACGCATTGCCCTGCCAGAAAGCGTCATGAACAAATGCGGCGTCTCAGGAAAAAGTTGTTGCTTCAGCTGAAGGCCATTCCGCTTCACGATGACTACCGCAAGCAAGCAGAACAGGGCAGCTCTGAATACGACATGGCGGCACAATTGATCGCCATCGCTTTTCCGGAATGGCTGGCTCTAGAAAGGCCCGGCCAAGCTGGAAGCTACCGATTGCGACAGGGGCGAGGTGCCCTTCTTCATCGTCATGATCCGCTTAGATCTACTCCTGTACTGGCTGTGGCAAGGGTTGATCTTGGTCAGGCCAACACACTCATCCAACTGGCACTCCCTTTGTCGATGCAATGGGTGGAGAAGCTCAGCGAGACAGATGGTGAGTGGTGTAATTCATTGAGCTGGGATGAAGAGAGCTCCAGGATTCGAGCTGAAAGACATTTGAAGGTTGGTGAACTACTGATCCAACGCGAACGCCTTTTTGAACCTGAACCTGAACGCTGCCTGGAAATACTGCTGGGAGTCTTGTGCAATAAGGGCCTGGAGCAACTCCCTTGGGGTCGCCGTAGTCATCAACTTCGCCAGCGTTTAGAGCTAGCCCACCACCACCTGGGTAGACCCTGGCCGCTTCGCGATCTTGAACATCTTGCTAATGAGCCCAACTCCTGGCTCAATCAACCCCTTTTGGGTTGCCTTGGCTTTGATGAGCTCGGCGAGGAAGGATTGATTGAAGCTCTATGGGGTGACCTCTCCTGGGAAATGCGCCAGAGCCTAGACCTCTTACTGCCAAAGCGATTAACCATCCCCTCTGGACGATCTGCTGAATTGAGCTATGGCGCTGGTGAGGTGAGATTGTCGGTGAAGCTTCAAGAAATGTTTGGCTGTGAAGATGGTCCAACACTGCTTGATGGCAAGCTCCCCGTGACCCTTGAGCTGCTTTCACCAGCTGGGCGTACCTTGCAGCTAACCAGTGATCTATCAGGCTTTTGGACTGGCAGTTATCAGGAGGTGCGACGAGAGATGCGCGGACGTTATCCGAAGCATCCCTGGCCAGAGAATCCTCGTGAAGCTAAAGCGACTGCCAGCGTCAAAAAACACATGCGCGATTGAGAGGCAACCCAAGCAGGCGTATCTGCATTAACAACTCATCGTCATCGCAATTGAGTCAGCCAAGAGATCTCCAAGCTTTATTACATTGATGAGGCCATGGAGCTTCTCATGTCAGATAAAGCTCAGCCCCAGACCCGTTTCGGTTTTGTCAACTTTGCTGAAACCTGGAACGGCCGTTTGGCCATGATCGGCATAGTCATTGGCCTTAGCACCGAACTGCTAACAGGTCAAAGCATTCTCGCTCAGATGGGTCTTGGCTAGATGCCTTGGAATTCCTTGAAGGGTGCAAGCAGTTGCAGCATGTTTTTGATTGCTTTAAAGCGATAAAAGTTGCTGCAGGATTGAACCGCTATGGCGGTGGTCCACAGTAGTAAGACCTTCGCTTCATTGACTTGGCCCCGTTCTTCGTAAATAACCGACGCGACGGTGCACGTCTGATTAGTAGCGCATTGGTGTTTTTCGCAATCGCGTCTACTCAACTTGATCATGCTTGGGGTAAGGCTCTTGCCGCGCTTAGCGTCGTGATCTGCCTCTACTGGGGCCTGGCTTATAGACGTCTTGAACGCTGAATCTCTCCCTAATTATTCGGTCCGCGAGCTCAACGCAGCTATTGGCACTCTTTTGGAACGGGGCTTTGCTCCTCGCTTTTTGGTTGAAGCCTCGGTTTCCAAGCCACAGGTCAAAAAGGGGCATCTCTGGTTAACCCTTACTGATGGTGACGCGAGTATCACTGCAGTGGCCTGGGCTTCCAAGCTTCAACAACTTACTTACAGGCCATCAGAAGGTGATGGAGTAACAGTTGTCGGCAAACTCAACTTTTGGGCAGCTAGAGCAACCTTGTCCGTACAGGTAATCGACCTTCGGCCAGCCCTTTCCACGGTGCTTCGACAGTACGAAATTGTAAAAAACCTGCTAGAGAAAGAGGGCGTAATTAACGATTTTAGGCGTCGAGCATTACCTAAACATCCGGCGGCTATTGCAATCCTTACCAGCGTGCCGAGTTCCGCCTTAGCTGACATGCTTCGCACAGCAAAAGAGCGTTGGCCGCTAACTCGTTTACTGATTATTCCTATCCCAGTACAAGGAGACGTAGCAAAAAAGATCCAATCTGTTTTGCGTTCTCTGGCAAGACAGCATCAGCAATTAGGAATTGAATCGATCGTGCTGGCAAGAGGAGGTGGCAGTCGAGAAGATCTGATGGTGTTTGATGATGAAGCGCTCTGTCGTGACCTGGCTGATTTCCCGATTCCTGTGGTTACTGGATTAGGGCATGAGGACGATCAGACTGTGGCTGACCTGGTGGCTGATTATCGGGCTGCCACGCCAACAGCTGCGATGGTGGCGCTGCTGCCCAGTAGGGAGTCGGCCAAAAGCGAACTAATGCAAAGGAGCCAACGACTTGCGGACCACTGCACTTGGCTTATTCGTAAAGAACGAGAGCGACTTGCAGATCGAGGCAAAGCGTTGGAGTCTCAACAACCGCTAAAACAGATACAGCTTCAGCGAATTCGCTTGAACCAGAAAAATCAGCTTCTTGAGGCTTTATCACCAGAGCTCTGGTTAATGCGCGGCTTTGCCATCGTGAGAAATAACCAAGGCAAAACCTTGCGAAGCGTTGATGAGGTATCTGTTGAGGACAGTTTGAATATCCAACTCAGTGATGGTCAACTTGATGCCACCGCAGAAGCAATTCATCCTCAAAGGGCATCGACATGAAAAAAAACTCATCATCAGAGAATGTCTCTAAAGGTTCAGGCCCCAGAGGGCAAAGTCACGCGATTAATACAGCAAAAGCAACAATGGCGAATATGCAGGAGCAGTGGCGTCAAGATTCGAAGTCGCTCAGTTACGAGGAATCCTTGCAAGCACTTGACTTGCTACTTGTTCAATTACAGAATGAAAATGTTCC